>Ga0073934_10002256_pt1 | contig 41174 bp, 34 predicted proteins | sample LarsenN4metaG_FD_76834 | JGI IMG/M metagenome (GOLD analysis project Ga0073934, IMG submission 76834) | Hot spring sediment bacterial and archeal communities from British Columbia, Canada, to study Microbial Dark Matter (Phase II) - Larsen... ...
CGATATTAATTATGGATAACGCGCCCATTCATCGAAAGAAGGTGATTAGAGAATTGGCCGAGGCGGCTGGGCATCAAGTAGTATTTTTACCCAAATACTCACCAGACTTAAATGACATAGAGCATGATTTTAGTGCTTTAAAGAGAGCCCGAATGTATGCAAGTCCTGACCAATCTATCGACGAAATTATCCGAGAGTATTGCGCCCGATAATGTCTCGTTTCTATTTGAAATGACTATAATTACAGATTGACAATTTTTGAGGATAGATTAAGATAGAGTGAGTAATAGAGTTTGTATTTGGTCTGTTCCCGGATGAGCCTATCCTAATTTAGGGTAATATCATACGGATTCCACAGCAAATCCATAATTTCCGAGTAGAATCATAAAAAAATCTATCCTAGAAGAACAGGGGGAGCTATGCGATATAATATTATCGCGCGCTTTAATCACATAGAGCGGTATGGTAATTTTTATCAATTGATATTCAACTCCAAGATTCCTAAAGAGGATGTGGAGGTAAAACTACTAAATCCTGAAGAAAGTGTATTTGATAATCTTATGGTTTCCATCGGATACAACAATCCCGATGATGAAATGGATATAATCGGACAAATTAAAAGGTATGGGCGGGTCATTAAATATTCTGGTACTGTAGTGTTTACCGACAAAGTTGAAGAATGGAGGGTTGCCTCAACAGTTAAACGAGATGAACTGAAAAAGATTAGCATCACAGTTTCGGACGATCGGCTGCGGAAAATTGAAGCAAATGCCACTCGTTTGGGCATATCCCTAGAAGAATTGGTTCTCAGGGGATTTGAAGAACTGGCGAATCAACCAGAAGCTGCTTTTGAGGACGCAATGACATACGTTATCAGCAAAAATGCGGAACTTTATCAAAGGCTGCAATAATGCGTTATCTTACCCTGACTGAGGTGAGAGAAATTTATCGAAATCTCATGGAGAAATCCGGTGGTATCGGTGGGCTGGCAAATTTGGGTTCGTTAGAGTCTGCTGTCGCTCAACCGCAGATGATGTTTAGTGGACAGGAACTTTATCCCACGATTGTAGAAAAAGCTGCGGCGTTAGGCTTTTCTTTGATTAAAAATCATGCTTTCATAGATGGAAACAAACGCATAGGTCACGCTGCAATGGAAGTTTTTCTCGTGCTGAATGGGTTTGAAATTGCCGCAGCAGTTGATGAACAAGAAAAAATTATTTTACAAGTGGCATCTGGTGATTTAGGACGAGAAGAACTGACACAATGGCTTCGGCATCACATTATTCCCAAGAAGTAAGTCAGTTTTGCCCCTGAGTGAGATAGTCTGATGTCTTATTAAATTGCAAATCTGCCATAAATGCCTCAACCTCCAAGGACGAACCGTCAGGTCAGCAAGGACGATCGTCCCCTGTACTCAGAACCCTTATCGCGGAGCATCTTTGTCAAGGGACGATACATCTGGTTTGAGAAGGTTTCTAATGCTCTGATTCGCCGATGAGGGTAAAGGCTCCCCAATCTTGGACATTAGGATATTGCTGCATGGTGGCGAGTATCGCTTTTCGCAGGGCTACTGCCCGATCGCCCGTTTGGGGGAGAACCTGATAAAACTCCTGCATCAATTTTGCCGTGGCGTCATCGGGAACTTGCCATAAAGATACAATGACGCTTTCGGCACCAGCGCCGATTAAACTGCGAGATAAGCCAATAATCCCATCGCCGCTAATCTTTCCCCCGGCAGTATTACAAGCACTCAACACCACTAGGGAAGCATTCAAATTTAATGCCATAATTTCCTCGGCGGTGAGTAACCCATCATTGCTATCGCTGGGGGTGAGCGCGATCGCTCCGATCATCCCAGAATCGCTAAAATCATCTAGTAACCCGTGGGTGGCTAGATGTACGATTCGCGCTTTACCGATACGTTGTACCACCGCCGTTTCTGTGGCGGTACTTCCGATTAATGGTTGGGTATTCAGCATCGAGGCAATGCCGATCGCTTCTTGTTCCGCACCGGGTAACTTTGGCAATGTTTCTGGTGGTTCTCCCGGAACTCTGGAGTATTTAGGCATCACTGGATTGCCCACTACTAAAGCATTGGTGGTATCTACTGGGCGATTATCTCGGCTTTTTCGCGCTAATTGTAGCACTTGAATCGCTGGCGCGGTGATAATTGTATGTTTTTCGATTAAGTAGCGATCGCTCCCATCCACCAGCGCCGCAAACGGCACGAAAAATAACTCTTCGTGGGGAATAAATATCACCTTACTCTCTGGATTGCTGGGCAGTAAATCGGTAATCGGCTCGATTAATAGCTCGTGCAGTTTCTTTAAATTAAGATTACTGACTTTCCCAGCAGGAATGCTGGGTAAGTTGGTGGCGATATCGGCGCGAGTTCCCCGCACTAACGCCGTTAACAGGGTTTCCGGTTGCGCCTCGGTTTCCTCGCTAACCAAAAAGGGCACCAAATTATCCCGCTCCCGGTTTAAGCTGCTTAAATCTACTTGCCGAAATGCGATTTCCCCCGTGGGTTGCACTACCCAAATGAATAAATCGGCATTTTTGGCCAAATTATCCACCACAATAGAATATTCAACTATTGTAGCATTTTGCGCCGCTGCCACTTGTTGAATTTCCGCAATTGTTATGGGAGCAATTTTTTGATTAGCATACGCTTCTGCGGCTTCTGGGGATAGCCGTTTGGCGACTAATTCCACAAACGCACGAGCGCGCCCTCTTTCCGCTACTTCTAAGGCGGTTTTTACTTGATTTTGGGCAATCAATGCTTTTTGCAAGACGCCATATGTGAACCGATATTTATCAAAAATCGAAATTTTATCGGTGTCTTTTAATCCCGGTCGCAGAGATTCAAAGGCATCAATAGCAGCATATAGTTTGGTGGTAGCGGCGGTGATTTGACCGTCTTCCAGTAAGGCGACACCTTGATTATTCAGAGTGACGGCAATTCTGGCGGTGTTGCCCAGTTTTTGCCGCAGTTCTAAGGCGCGATCGTAAAACTCTAAGGCTTGGGGATATTGCCCTAGTTGTCGGTAAACGGAACCGATATTGTTCAGTGCTTGACCTACCGCCTCCAATTCGCCGATCGCCGTCATCACCTGCAAGCCTTGCTGGTAAGATTGTAGCGCTTGGGGATAATCGGTTAATTTCTCATAAACCGCCCCCATATTAAGCAGAGTTTGGCCGATTCCCAAGCCGTCCTGTACTTCCGTGGCGATGACCAAACTTTTTTGGAAAAATTCTAAAGATTTGGTATAGTCCCCCATATCACTATAGGCGGCGCCTATATTGGCCAGAGCCATTCCTTCATTCATTCTAGCGCCGGTTTGCTGAAACAGGGATAAGGCTGTTTCAAAGGTGGTTAGGGCTTTGCTTGGTTGGCCTAAACTAAGGTAAATTCCTCCCATGTTGCTGAGAATGGCGGCTTGGCCATATTGTTCCCCCGCTTCCTGCAAAAACACCGATGCTTGCTGATAAAATTCTAGGGCTTTGGGATAATCCGCCTGCACTTGATAAACTGCTCCAATATTCATCAGGCTTTGGCCGATTCCGGCTTTATCTTTCAGGGTTTGGCGAATGGTTAAAGCCTGATTTAAGGATTGTAATGCCTGGGGATAGTTGGCCAAATTGCGATGAGCAACCCCAATATCATTTAGGATACCTGCTTCTAGGGAGCGATCGCCCTCTTGTCGCGCCATTACCAACGCCCGATCGAACGTCGCCAGAGCCTCCGTAATTTGGCTTTTATCGAACTGTTCATAACCGAGTTGATATAGCTGCATCGCCGGACTGGCGGGACTTTCTCCCCCAGTTTGTGCTGATACTGGCAACAAGCCGATGAGGGGGGCAGCGAATCTGATACAATGGATGTCACCCAAAATCAGAAACCCAGCCAGGAAAAAGCAAGACGAAATTTTTTTTACACCCATAACAAATGACCAATGACAAAGGACAAATGACAAATGACGAACTACAATCCCTGATTGCCGACACTTGTCGCCATCCTCCCGGAAGCGTCGAACGCCAGAGAGGGTTAACTCAACTATACCGGCTAATTGTCAAGTCACGCAAGCTGTGGCGAGAATCTACGCCCTATTATGAGGAAGTGTGGCAACAAACTTGGCTGTATTTCTGCCTGAATCTCTGTGAAGCCACCACAGCGAAAGAGAAATATAACCCCGATCGCAGTAGCGTCACCACTTGGCTGAATTTTTACCTTAAACAGCGACTCAAAGATACCGCTATCAAGGTGCAACAGGAGCAAAATCGGACGGTTTCCGGGTTAGAAGGTTTAGATGATGATGACAGTCTCGGGTTTTTGGATACCTTTGCGGCTCCCCCGGATATCCCGCAGATGCTGCAAGCAACCCGCCAGTGGGCCGAAACTGACCCCACGGGGGAATTACAGCGTCTCCAGGTTCGGGGTCGAGAAGATATCACCTGTCAACTATTGATTTTACGACGTTTACCCCCAGAAACCTCCTGGCAGGAACTTTCTGCCGAGTTGAATTTGCCGGTTTCTACCCTCAGCAGCTTTTATCAGCGGAAGTGTCTGCCACAATTGCGTAAATTTGGCGAATCGGAAGGATATCTATAAAGAGGTTCTTTGTCCTTTGTCCCTGGTCCCTTGACACATGACAAGTGACAAATGACAAATGACAAAGGACTAATGACAAACAACAAATGACAAAGGACAAATAACAAATGACAAATATAGAAAATTTTGCCGTCCCGATGTTGATTCCCCGAACTTGGCGCACTTTGGCCAAGCAGTTTGCCCTAGAACAACCAAATCGGCAAAAAGCAGAACAAGTTTATTTTAATACTCTGGCGGTCTGTGTGGTACATGATTATTTGCAGTGGATGGGGATTAATACGGAACTGACCGCCGGAGATAGTTGGCATCAAATCCCTCGTTTAGTTAGTGATGTGGCAGATTTACAAGTGACGGGATTAGGACGGCTAGAATGTCGTCCGATGCGCGAACATGAGCAAATTTGTGTGATTCCCCCGGAAGTCTGGGAAGAGCGGCTTGGATATGTGGTGGTGCAAATCCAAGATTCCCTCAAAGAAGCCCAGATTTTGGGATTTATCAAAAGTCCCCATGAGCAACAGCTACCGGTGAGTCATTTGCAACCGATAGAAACTCTGCTGACCACATTAGCAGGGTTGCGCGTGAGGAGCGAAATTTCTACCAGTTTCGTGAACCTTAGTCAATGGTTGCAAGGGTTGTTTACAGCTAATTGGCAGTCTGTTTCCGCCATTTTCGGCTCGGAAAATCTCGCCTATAATTTTCGCAATTTTCCCCGCGAAGGTGATGCAGGGGTGGAAGGAGCAAAACTGATAGATTTAGAAATGCAGTTTGGCTCACAAACGGTGGTGTTGTTGGTGGCGTTGACACCGGAACCAGATAACATTGCTGTGCGAGTGCGACTCTATCCGCCAGATGGGGAAATTTATTTACCGCCAAATCTGCGATTGATGTTGCTGTCGCCAGAGGGTGATGTCCTGGGAGAAGTGCGATCGCGCCGTCAGGATAACTACATCCAACTGCCCCGCTTTACCGGTGAAGTTGGGGAACGTTTTTCTATCCAGGTAGCCCTAGAAACTGCTACTATTGTAGAGAACTTTGTGATTTAACCCGTTCTCCGGTGTCAAAAGTAGCAGTTATTCATCTCGGCTATGGCAATTTGCTCTCCGGTTTTCCCAACGTTACCGCCCAGCTTTGGGAACCGGATAATCCGCTTCCAATCAAATTTACCGCCGCTCTCCCCCCAGCGGCGGAACTGGATGCCATTTATCGCCGATGGCACCTAATTTATCAAGCACTTTATCAGACGCCGGGATGGCATCCGCGCATTAAAATTGAGCGGGAAGATGTGACTAATGTTTCTTTGGTCGAGTTTGGGGATATTTGCACTCAATATCGGCGGCTGCTGAATGAGTGGCTCGATGGCGAGCAGTTTAGAAATATCGATCGCCAGTTGCGCTCCCATCTCCTCCCGGCGGACGAAATCCAATTAATTCTGGAAACTGACGATGATATGGTGCGTCGCCTCCCCTGGCATTTCTGGGATTTTTTGTCAGATTATCCTAAAGCCGAGATGGCTTTAAGTGCGCCGCAATATCAGCGGGTCGCAAAATCCCACAACCGAGAGCAAATCAGAATTTTAGCCATTTTGGGCAATAGCACTGGTATCGATATCGCCGCTGATAGGGAAATTTTAGCATCAATTCACGATGCCGAAACGGTTTTTTTGGTAGAACCTTCTCGCCTAGAAGTTGACGAGCAGTTGTGGGATGAGCAGGGGTGGGATATTCTGTTTTTTGCCGGTCATAGTGAGAGCCAAGAAAATGGCAATCGGGGTTTATTGGCTATCAATCCTACAGATAAAATCGGGATTTCTCATCTAAAAGCTGGGCTGAAAACGGCTATATCTCGCGGTTTGCAGCTTGCAATTTTTAACTCTTGCGATGGTTTGGGTTTAGCTACGGAACTGGCGGATTTACATATTCCCCAAATTATCGTGATGCGTGAACCGGTGGCTGATGGGGTTGCTAACGCATTTTTAGTAAAATTTGTCAAGGCTTTTTCTAGTGGTTATTCGTTTTATTTGGCGGTGCGGCAAGCGCGGGAACGGTTGCAAGGTTTAGAGGATAAATTTCCCTGTGCCAGTTGGTTGCCGGTGATTTGTCAAAATCCGGCGGAAGTGCCGATGCCGTGGCGAATACGCTCGGTGCAGGCGCCGCTAATCTCCCCAATTCCAAAAACTCCGCCGCGTTCTCTGGTTCCGGCTCGCTCGATGTGGTTAACCACTGTGGCGGTGACTTTGATGATTCTGATTATCCGTCAGTTGGGACTGTTGCAGGGATGGGAACTAAAAGCCTATGATTACTTGATGCGATCGCGTCCCCCAGAAGCACCCGACCCCCGGATTTTAGTGGTGGAAGTGACGGAAAATGACGTGCAGTCGCAGCCACAATATCCTCTTTCTGATGCGACTTTAACCCAACTTTTGCAGAAGTTGGCACAGCATCAACCGCGAGCGATCGGGTTAACCATTTATCGAGATAAACCGGAGCCTCCCGGTCATCAGGAATTAATCGCCCAAATGCAAAAGCAATCTAATTTGTTTGTTGTATGTAGTTTTCCGAGGGGGAATGAGCCAGCAGTGCGAGGGCCAGCGGCAATTACCAAAGACCAATTGGGTTTCGATGATATAAATGTCGATCTGGATGGGGTGGTACGCCGCCAGCTCTTGTTTATGAAAGCGGATCCACAATGTAATACTGGGACTTCATTGAGCTTTCAATTGGCAACCAAATATCTTGAATATGAAAATATTTTGCCTACAATTGAAAACATTCCAAAAAATGTTTTTAAAATAGGTAGAGCCACATTTAATGAAATCAAACCCAATACTGGCGGATACAAAACTCTCGGTAAAGGCGGGTGGTATGTGATGTTAAATTATCGTTCTTTCCCGGTGGCTAAGTCTCTCACCCTGACCGAAGTTTTGGCGGTAGATTTTAACCCCAACCTCGTCAAAGACCGAATTGTGATTATTGGTGTCACTAGCCGCAACAGCGGGGGCAAATATTTTCTCACGCCGTACAGTATCACACAATCCCCGGCGGAGGAAGTTGGGGCAGTAATGATACAAGCGCAGATGGTGAGCGATATACTTAGTGCTGCACTGGACGGACGGCCCCTGATCGGCGTCTGGGAATGGTGGGGAGAAGCGATTTGGATTGCACTGTGGTCATTAATTGGGAGTGTCATAGGGTGGCGAGTGCGAGGTAAATTCTGGATTGGTGGCGCGATCGTCTGTGGGATTATCAGCTTATATGCAATCTGTTATCTGCTATTAACTCAAGGCACCTGGGCCCCCCTCATCCCTGCAGCTTTGTCATTGGTGATTGGTCCCTGGTTATTTGTCCCCTCACCCCCAACCCCTCTCCCACGAGGGGAGAGGGGAGAAGGACTTATTGCCAATGACAAAGGACAAATGACCAGGGACAAATAACAAATTTGCGTAAATTTCTGCTTCTACGACAATAAGTAAATAGAACAAAACTGCACGGAGGGTTAGAAACTTGTCAAATCGTTGGGGTCAATCGTCAAACCAGGGCAAATTGACACTATTCGCGCTGCTGCTCCTGATGGGAATCGTGCCAGCGACGCGGGTTAATGGCACTTCTGTAGGGGAATTACTGCGGGATAATCGTCAAGAAACATTACCGGATTCTGTGGTAGCCACGGAGTTTGAGCCGCCAGATCCGGAACCGCCAGACGATCGGGAAGGTTCTGGTAGTCGCACCTCATGTCCGCCAGTAGATAAACCCCTGACGGCATTAATTGCATCTCAAATTAACCGCACGATTTCCGCACATCCCACATTCTGGTTTTACGTGCCATATTCTTCAGAATTGCCCCGTGAAGTGGAGTTTTTCCTGTTAGATGAAGAAGAAAAGGAACTGTACAAAACCGTGGTGCATATTGCCAATACGCCCGGTATTATCAGCTTCCGTTTACCCGAAAGTGCCCCTCCTTTGGAAATGGGCAAACAATATTTGTGGCAATTCTCCTATCGATGCAATCCCAGAATTCGCGCTGAGGATGATTATGTAGCGGGAATGGTGAAACGAGTAGCTACGAATGGAGAATTAATGAGTCAGTTAGAAGCGGCGAAAACACCGCTAGAGCGAGTGGAATTGTATGCTAAAAATGGGTTGTGGTATGAAACCCTGACGACTCTGGCGGAACTACGCCGAGATAATCCCAGGGATGAAGAAATCGCCGCTGAATGGAGAGAGTTGATGCGGTCGATCGGCTTAGAGCATCTCGCCGACGAACCTATTAGTAACTGCTGTAGGAATTTACAGTAGTCATTTGTCCTTGGTCTCTTGTTATTGGTCATTTGTCCCTGGTCACTGGTCCCTTGTCCCTTGTCCCTTGTCACTGGTCCCTTGTAATTGCTCCCCTGACAAAGGACAAATGACAAATGACCAAGGACAAATGACAATTTGCGTAAATTTGGCGTTGACAGCCGATAGGTAAGTGGAACCTTAAACCAACCCCAGGTTCCCGTCTTCGCGTCCCCTCTGGGAAGGTGAAATCGGGTTGATGGTTGGGGTTTGTATGGAGGTAGAGATTGTGTGGCTATGGGGGTATCTCAGAGTCATTGCATCGCTACTGATGGGATGTTAGAGGTATTTTTTGGGGTAATTTCTGTAGTTTTTGTGACAATGTTGCCCCAGATTACAGGATGAGGTCAATCTTGACTAATTCATGTTGTTTTGCTATGGATTCTGGAGATTTATTAAAAATTTCTAAAATTAAGTATTATTACGGATGGACAAAACTCCGTTGAGGGATTAAGGTAGAGTCATGGAGGTGGTAAATTTCGGCGTAGGGTTATCTAGGTTAGGTATGCGCTATGTGCAATTAGTCAAAGCTGTTCGGGAGAGGTAATTGTGCCCCAAATTATAGTTGCTATAGAAATGGCATGGAATAAACCAGATCAAATATTGTCTTGCTGTGTCTGTAATCCATAGCAAAAAATTGCGTTTGTGTGAATTTACAGTGTAATAGAGTGTGTATTAGCGTGTTGTGACAGCATCGCCGAAAAGTAGTTTTAACTAACATCAAATAAAAAAACCATGATTACCATACCCAACTTATCTATTGTATATTTAAATTCCGCTGTTATTTTGGCTCAAGAAAGTCACAAAATTGAATAAGAAAAAAATCCATCCCAACTATTTGATTGATTAACCGAATATCTAAAATTAAAACAGATCGAATTAATGAAAAAAGATACTTGTTATGCAATGGCATCTGTAGTTTACACAGTAATGTTTGTTGAAGCATATATCAACGAGCTTTTTTGTCGAGCAAGGTTTGAGGTTAAAAATAAATTTTTTGGCAATTTAGATTCAAATATTGTCTCACGACTAGCAAATTTTTGGGAAATTGATATGAAGACACCAACCCAAGAAAAGCCTAGAAATTATCGCATACTTGACGCTCTAAAGCCAAATATTTTGGATAAGTACCAACTAGCTTTGTTGACTGTATCCGATAAAAAATTATTTGATAGGGGAGAATATCTATATCAGAGGATTGAAATTTTGATTAATTTGCGGAACGCTATAGTCCATTACAAACCTGAACCTTGGGGTGATGATATAGAAAAATCTGAGGAATCGTCTCGCGAAAAAGTGCGGAAAAACCTCGAAGGTAAGTTCAAGGAAAACCCATTTGCTGAAGGAGTACAAAATCCATTTTTTCCGGATAAATGCTTTGGCTATGGTTGTGCTAAATGGGCAGTTAATTCCAGCGTAGAATTTATTGAAGAATTTTCAAAAAAAATGGGATTAAAACTTTACGATGAATGGTTTCAAGAGGCCAAAAGATTACCTGAAGCCATAAAAGTATTTTAAAATGAGCAGCCAAGGTCGATCGCCCCTTGCCCCTTCCCCCTGTCCTCACCCCCAGGGACGATCGCCCTTTCCCCCAAATGAAATTACCAATCTGCCACCACAGTCTCCAGACAAAATTATCACCGAATTTGATGTGCTACTATGATAGATAATTGGTAAACCTGGAGGAGACAATGAAGACTATCACCATCACAATTCCGGAAGAGCGGCTACAAAAACTAGAAGCCACTGCCACTCATTTGGGCGTATCCCTAGAAGAATTGCTCTTAATGGGAGCAGAAGCAGTGGTGAATCAACCGGAAGTCTCATTTCAGAACGCGATCGCATACGTTCTCAACAAAAATACAGAACTTTATCAGCGACTGAAATAATGCGTTATCTAACACTCGATGAGGTACTAGAAATTTATCGGCATCTCATGGAGCAATCTGGTGGAATCGCTGGAGTTGCCAATTTGGGAGCCTTAGACTCTGCTGTAGCTCAACCGCGTATGATGTTTGGTGGAGATGAACTTTATCCCACTATTGTAGAAAAAGCGGCGGCGTTAGGATTTTCTTTAATTAAAAACCATGCTTTTGTAGATGGTAACAAACGCATTGGTCACGCAGCAATGGAAGTTTTCCTCGTTCTGAATGGGTTTGAAATTTCTGCTGCAGTTGACGAACAAGAACAAATTATTTTACAAGTGGCATCCGGTGATTTAGGACGAGAACAACTGACACAATGGCTTCAGCATCACATTATTCCCAAGAAGTAAGTCAGTTTTGCCCCTAAGTGCGATCGCCCCTTGCCCCCGTCCCCAACTTCCAGGGACAAACCGTCAGGTTCACAAAGCGATCACCCCAAATTCCCCTACCCTAAAGTCAAAACTCCAGCGGCAAAATCCGCCACCAGTCGCTTGAACCGCAACCAACGCAGCCCCAGGAGAATTTCTTTAATTTCGTCTCCTGCCAAAACCCTGACAATAAGCTCCTCACCATCAATCAGTACAATTCCCTCGTAGAGATTAAAAACTCTTATCCCACCTGCTGTCTGGACTGTTCTTGGTTTCCGCTGCTGCACCCACCCCAAATCCTGCGCATCTTCGTTATTAATCAGCAGCCAATCATTGAAACCGGTATCGAGAATTGCCCGAACTGGGAAAAGGGTGTCATCAGCGGCAATCACAGTGATATTAAACTCTAACTCACCCTTTTGGTTAAACTCGCCAGTAATCATACTCGATGACAGGCTCCGGTTTCATTGATGCGGTACACCACACAACGGGCATTCGGGTATTTGGCATCAGCTTTTTGTTCTGCCACCATGTCGTCTGGGTCGATAAAATAGTCCCCACTCTCCGGTTCAATGACCATAAACCAGTCATAGTAATCGTCAATCAGGTGAGGTTTCGCCGCCTCGAAAATTTCGTCACACCGTTTCATTAATTTTTGTAATTCCGCCTCTCTAAGCTCTATTTCTTCTGCGGTTAGTTGGCGACCGGGGAATACCCTGCCCAGACGCGGATTGAAATGAGTCTCTGATATGTTCTTCATGGGTGATTAACCTCCAGTGGTTATCTGATATTTCTTCTTATAACTCAATTGAGCTAGAAAAAAATAAAAAATTAATAAAAATTAGCGAATTGATTACTCCAGAAACCGGGTTTCTTAAACCAACCTCGGATATGATGCAAAAATTATCGTAGAAACCCGGTTTCTTTTCCCAAGGACAAAGGACAAAGGACAAACAGTAACTCACCCTTTCGGTTTACCTCCCCTGAAATCATATTTTTTCACAGGCTCCCGTTTCATTGATGCAGAAAATCACTCCTCGGCAATTGGGATATTTTGCATCTGCCTTCTGTTTGGCCACATCTTCATCTTTATCGATGAAATAGTCCCCACTTTCGGGCTCGATGACCATAAACCAGTCGTAGTGGTCGTTGATGAGTTCCGGCTGAACCGCCCGGAAAATTGCGTTACACCGCTGGAATAAAGCATCCCTTTCTGCCTCTAGTCTGGCTAGCTCTTCCGGCGTGTAGTTGAGTTCCGGGAAGACCCCGCCCAGACGCGGCTTTTGATGATTTTCTGAGATTTTTCTCATGGTGATTAACCTCCAATAGTCATCTAATATATATTATTTTAACTCAATTCTGGAAAAAAGAAATAAAACCACTTGACAATTCGCGGTTTTAGGGTGAGGGGGAGAGAATTGCTGGATTGATTCACCAACGAAGCTATCGGACTTGATATCAATGACGCCATCACCGGAAGAAACTTTATTTACCCCAATGAAAACACCTAAAATCTAAACTCAAACTCTACTCCGGCTTGAGTATCACCCTGAAAATCCGTGGAACCGCGCACCAGGATTTTATCATTAAAACGATAGCGCACATTATAACGAGTAGTTTGATTTTCCAAGAGAATGCGGAACACCGAAACCGATAAATTATCCGTGACATCGATACCAGCTTCCGCTTCTAAAGCCAGTTGGGTTGACCTACCAGATTTCACCAGAGAGGGAGCGAGACGAAATTCGCTGAGATTGAGAGTATTACCAATTACATCCTGAACATTGTTGAGCAAAGCGCCCCCAGCGAGGTTGGCGATCGCCAAAGGACTATCCGCCCGCCCCAAAGTCGTAATAAAACCCCCCCCAATCAACGCCACAATTTCCCCCTCATCCCGTGGCGGGGAACTCTTCAGCTCCAACAGATCCAACAACTGAGAAGAGCGACCATTAACCCCCGCCTGCACCCGCACCGTGCGCACTGTCCCGATCGTCGTATTAATGTTCTCCGCAATTTCCGCCGAAGAACCCGAAGCCACAGTTTCTCGCCGCGTCACCTCTGGCACCGACGCAATCAAACGCACCTGTAAAACCGGGTCAGAATCCCCCACAAACCGAGCGAAATGCTCATAACCCCGCTCCAAACGAAACTGGGTCGTCCATAAATTCACCCGTCCCCGCAACAGGCGAATCACACCTTTAATATTCAAATTCGGCACATCATCAATAAACCCATTAACCTGGAGATTCCCCTGCGCCACAAACTCCAACAGCGGCGGACTAACCACCCGCACATTGTCCCGCAACCGCAACCGCAAATTATCATAACGTGGCGCTACCACCTCCTCGGTTTCTGGTGGGGGAGGAGCCGCCACCTGCTGCGAAGGATCCGGCAATAACACCACCCCATCAAACAGGGAAACATTGCCGCCAATTTGCGGAGATAAAAACGTACCTTCCACAGAAACCCTGCCCTCAACCCCCCCACTATACAACCCCTTGAGATTGATTTTTATCCCCTCCAAAACCACAGTTAAAGGATTGCCCGCATCAGAATCCGTTGGGGATAACGGTTGATACAAAGGCAAAACCCCCGTAGCTTCTACCAAACCCTTGCTAAAAGTCCCCTTCGCGGTTTCCACAAAGACCCGATCGCGCTCAAACCGCGCCTTTCCCCGCACCCCCGTTAGCGGTTCCGGGAGCGCCAAAGAATTAATCGTGGCATCCTCAAAACTAGCATCACCCGTAGCCACCAACTCCGTAATCCTACCCTTTTCCGTATCCCACCGGGCTCGTGCCTCAATATCCACCCGACCCGAACCCGTCACCCATTCCACCTGCTTCCCGCTCAAAATATTAATCAACTTCAACCCATCATCACTAATATTCCCACTAAAACTAATCGCATTATTATCCGGCGTCGGTGGCACCGGTAAACTCGCCGTTACCTGTAAATTAGACGGCGCGATCGTACTAAAATTTAACCGAGATTGGGCATAATTAAAACTCCCGCGCAAATTCTCCAGCGGCTCCCCATTCAACCGCACCTCAGAAAAACTCACCTCACCCAAAGCCTGCGGATTTAGAATACTCCCCGCCACCGTCGCCTTTAAATTCACCCAACCATCCACCTCATATCCCTGAGTATCGATAAAATTGCGTAAATCCGCCACCGCCAGATTTTCCACCCGCACCTGCCCCAATTGATTTTCCAGACCCAAACTGCCCACAAAAGAAACCACCGTACCCTTATCTCCTTTCGCCTCCAAGCGTAGCGGATTAAAAGTCACCACCCCATCCTTAAAACTCCCCCGCACAATAGCCCGCTCCACATCAATTACCCGTCCCTCATTTTTCACCACCTCCACACCTACCACCTCGTGATAAGGCAACTGTGGCAACCACTGTAATGCGCGTCCTTCCAAATTAAAATCCGCACTTATCCCCGTCGCCAGCGTCCCCGCAAACCCAATTTCGCCGCTAAATTTCCCCCGCACATCCAACATTTCCGGCGTTCCCGGCGTCTGACGTACCGCCGCCGTTTTCTGCAACAACGCCGTAATCTCCGACAACCGGCGCAACTGCATCAGTAAAGAAGCATCAGAAACCCCCACAGACACCGAATCTACTGCCTCCTTTTTCGCATATTGTGGCGGCATCAAACCCCTTTGCAAATCCTCAAGAGTAAACCACCGCATCGCCGCCATAATATCGCCCAATTCCCCATCAGTGACCGTAATTTTACCCTCCACCGCCGGATTATCCCCCGGCACAATCCGAGCATTAAATGAATAACTGCTATTTTGCAGCCGCAACAAGCCATCACCCAAAGTCAAACTCTCCCCATCATAAATCGCCTGAGTTTTCAACTCCACCGCCTGCAAATAACCCAAACGCGGGTGGGCAACCACAATTTCCCCCTTACCCACCATTCGCCGTAAATCAAAATCTCCCTCACCACTCAAACTACCAGTTACTGCATCAAAACCCAATTCTGGCGCCGGAGCTAACTGCAAGAATTCCAAAGGAAAATTAGCCAAAGATACCAGCAACCGCTCCCTTTCCAACCGAGCTTCTAAGCTAATTTCCCCCTGCTTCACCGCCGCCAACAGCCACTGAGGATATAAATTTCCTCCCGCGCCGAAATTCCAGCCCGCAGTTTTCACCGCCAGCTCGATTTTATCCTCACCCCCAGACAACCAAAAGGATATTTCCTCTCGCGTATCCACCCGCACCATCCCCGCCATTTCCGGGGCAAAATTCCGCCCCATTGCCACCAAATTTTGCACCCGTAAATTCCCATCCACCTGCAGGTCAAAAGGTAGAGGCAACCCTCCAACTTGCTCTTTTCTGGCGCTGCCCTTGATTTGCCCTTGGAAATCCGCCAAACCGGCCAATACTATATCATCCCCAGGTAAATACTGCCGCACCATATCCACCGGCAAAGGTAAATTCGCTAAATCAAACTGTTGCGCATTCAAATTAAAATCAAACGACTTTAACACCGGCACCGGTTGACTCTTGGCATCGATAAAAGCCACCCCGTTAGCCTCGAAACCGGGAGCTTTCGCCTGCAAAACTTGTAGCTTTTCCCCATCCCAACGAAAAGCAGTTTCTAGGGGGAGTAAAGGAGACGGGGAGACGGGGAGACGGGGAGACGGGGAGACCAGTTTTATCGCGCCATCGGCAATAGTATCTGCTATAGTTAAAGCAGCCGTAGTGCCCGATAGTTTCACATCACCTTGAGCAAGTTGCACCGGAAACGGCAAATTAGGAAGCAATTTGGTTAAATTAATCGTTGTACCAGTAACTGCCGCTTGCCATCTCCCATTTCCCGCAGAGCCTTTTACTTCTGCTGCTCCTCCTGCGAGGTCTAGTTGGGCATCCCCAGAGGCAATCATATCCTCCAAAGACATAATTTTTGCCACAGAACCAGAACCCACAAATGAGCCTTGACGGAGCATAACTGGCACTGGCAATTGGGGAGCCAAACCATTAAGAGCAATTTCACTGCCAGATATCGCCGCCTGCCATTCGCCAGCGCGCAAACTGCCCCCCAAAGTAGCATCACCACCGCCAATTTTAACTCGTGCTTCCCCAGAAGCATTGATGCTCCCCAGCAATGCCATTGGTTCGAGATTGTTCAAAATCGCCGCTGTAGTGCCAGAACCTTTAAAAGCAGCATCGGTAAGAGTTACAGGAATTGGTATTTGGGGAGCGATCGGGTTAAGCGCGAAAGGAGTTCCCGGAGTTATTTTTGCTTCTGCTTGCCATCTCCCCTGCGCCAAAGTGCCACTTATCGTCGCCGCACCTCCCGCCACATTCAGTTTTGCGGCGCCACTGAGGGAAATTGCCTCAATGATGGCGGTAGGTTCGGGGTTAAGCAAAGCATCAGTGGTGCCAGAACCTTTGATATTACCTTCAGTGATAGCCACAGCAACTGGCAGTTGGGGAGCGATCGGGTTCAGAGGGAAAGGAGTTCCCGGAGTTATCTTGGCTTCCGCTTGCCAAAAACCGCCACGCAAACTGCCACTGAGGCTGCTTGTACCACCAGAGAGATTGAGTTGCGCCTCTCCGACTACAGCGATATCTTTAATATCGCGAGCATCCACGTTGCCAGATAGTTGGGCTCTGGCAAATTGCACAGACGAGTTATCACTGTTAGCAAAAGAGTTTAATTGCATCAAGGCAAAAATACTCTCTAGGGGTGTATTTGGCGCCAGATTTACTGCGGCTTGCCATTGTCCCTTTTGCAGGTCAAATTTTACTCCTGTGGCAATACCTTTAACGTCTAGCTGCAATGTCCCGGAGGCGGCGATTTGCTTTAAGGGTTCTGGTGGGGGGGTGGTGTTATTTGTGGTGGTGAATAGGTCGGTATTGCCCACAACGGTGACGCTACCACCAGATAATCCTACTGGTAGCGGGATATCAGCAGCGAATTGATTGAGGCTTAGGGTTTTGCCATCATTAAAACTGGCAGTTGCCTGCCATTTACCGCCCCTAGAATTCCCCGTGGCGGTGATGATGCTGTTGCTGATGGCGAGTTTCATTTCGCCTTCGGCTATGATATCAGCAGGGGCAAAGGATGAGAGATTACCTGAAAGAGTGGCGCGGGAGGAAATAATAGCGGGATTGGTATCTAAAAAGGTGGTGAGTTGGGGGTTATCTGCCGTTAATTTTGGGTCGATTAATGGGGATAGTTGGATTTGTTCGCCACGCAGAATGGCTTGCCAGTTGTTTTTGATGAGTTGACCTTCGGCGCGGAGGCGTCCACCACCGATTTGGATGATGGTATTGTTAAATGTGGTGGTTTCTTTGGTAATCTGGAGTTGGCCGGTGGCGGGATAGAGGGCGTTGGGTGCTTGCCACTGAATGGTGGTGAGGGGTGCGGTGGCGCTACCGCTGACTTCCACATCGGCGCCGATCGCCCCAATTTTCACCCCCACAGGCTCGCCGCTGTAAATTTCCCCCAGCTTATCCCCTGGTAAATCATCAGCTCGCAGAGCGATCGAGATTTTCGAGACTTCCCCCAACAGCATCGTGCCTTTACCACTAATACTCCCCCCCACCACAGGTTTTGCCTGCAAATCTTCCAGGGTGAGAATATCGTTTTCGATTTTAAATTCCGCCCGAATCTTACTAAAATCCACTAAGTCGATGCGGCTAGTTTTCGTAGTCGCCACCACACCAGATAAAATGGGATTATTCAAAGCGCCAGTGACGCGCAAATCACCCGCCGCCTCCGCCATCACAGGCACAGGGATTTCTAAATCCAGAGTTTTGATAAATTGCTCTTGATTTGCTGGGGGGATTTCTATGCTTAAATTATATTCCGACTCTGTATCAATACTGCCACTCAGCCGCAAAGGCAGTTGGCCATAAATCGCCACTGTATTATCTAAATCAACCGCTAATTCCCGGAATTTGAGAATACCGCTGGCGCCAGAGATGCCTTTTTGCAAACCCGCGAGTTGTCCAGTAATATTCTTAAATCCAGCGGTTCCCTGCCAAGACAGTACCTCGGTTTCTTCTAATTCTATGCCCAAATTACAATCAATTTCCCCGCTATAGGCTTCTATAGGAACATTAGGAATTAAAGGCATAATCGGTTTAGCCGCGAGGTCAGTTCCCCTGATAAATATCTTGGTGCGGAGGGGTGACTGTAACAAGGACTCGCCTTGAATATTGACGACGCCACCGCTGTCAGGTTGGCCGGTGACTTCATAGTTTACCTGTTTTTGTTGGTTGGAAAATTCGGCTTTGCCATTTAATTTTCTGATGGCAACTGGGGCGGGTGGGGGTGTTTTTGCGGCTAAGTTGCCCACTGCCATCAGTTTAGCCCGCTTTTGGGGATTAGGCACGAGGACGAGGGAGGCATTGCGGATGCGGATGTTGTCTAACTGGATTTTAATCGGCCCGGATGCTTCTGGTTTAGTTTTCAGTTTTAGTTGTAGCCAGTTGCCTGCCTCGTCTTGTTCTACGTATAATTCGGGATTGATGAGGGTAATATCTAGGTTGAGGGTGCGGGTACTCAGAAGTAACAGCGGGTTGTAAGCTACTGAGACCTCCGGAACTGTGGCAAAATCCGGGTCCTCTTTAGAGGCTGGGAGGGCACTGGCACCAATGCGCAACCCGGTGAGGGAAAATGATTTCACTGAGCCAATTTCTACCGGACGGTTGATGAGTTGGCTCAGTTCTTTGGCAACTAAAGGTGAGAGTTTATTGTTGACAAAGTAGCGCAAATATGCTATACCACCCACAGCGATGAGTAGAATTAGGCTGACGCCGATCGCGGCGGACACCCTCAATGATTGACCCAAAATTTTTGGCTTAGGGGATTTGTTCATCTGGACACCCGACCCCTCGGGCTTGTCACCCTGAAGATACACAAGTGAGATAATTGGCAGGAAATATCTAGGCAAGGCGTTAATTATGATTGGCCGCCTTGCCGGGACAATGGTGATTTTTAGCCATTATAGCAGCTTTAATGATTTTTATGTGCTTGCGGTGGGCAATCTCCTCTAGAAAGTAAACCATAAATTAATTGTTAAGTGAGAGACACATTAGTGATGGAATAAGTTTTTGTTTCCCCGTCCCCCCGTCTCCCCGTCTCCCCGGTCGGTGAGCGAAGCCGAACCGCGTCTCCGGGTCTCCCCGTCTCCCCATCTCCGGGTCCCCCGTCCCCCGTCTCCGGGTCCCCCCGTCTCCCCGTCCCCCCATCTGCCCATCTCCCCTGGCGGGGGCGCCAGCCTTTGTTAAGATTGAGGGCAGGATTTTTAAGAGAGCGTCTGAATCCATGCGAGTGTTCGTCTTACTATTTAATGCCAGAACGGAGAATGAAGGAATCCACACCCTGCGGATGGGCGATCGCAATGTGGTGCTGATGTTCGAGTCGGAAGATGACGCGGCGCGGTATGCGATGATGCTGGAAGCCCAGGACTTTGGGGCACCGACGCCGGAAGGGATCGACTCGGAAGAGGTCGAGGAATTTTGTCAGGATGCAGGTTATGAGTCGCAATTAGTCCCCGAAGGTGCCCTGGCAATTCCGCCGGAAAGCAATGTGGAGCAACCAGACTGGGAACCAGACAAACCGCCGGAAACTGCGGCGTCGCCGCCGGAGGGGCGCCAGCAACATATGTCTGAGACGGAGCTGGAACGCATCCGCCGCCAGTTGGAAAAACTCCTTTAGTGTAATGTTTATTTTTGATTGAGCGCGGATAGTAGATGACAGAATTACAAGACCGGGGATATTTGCTGACCGAGCAGGTAAATCCCAATAGTATTAATTTAGACCGGCTATCATCTCTGGAATTGGTGGATTTGTTCAATCAGGAGGACGCCAAGGTGCTGGCGGCGATCGCCCATGCGCGGGAGGATCTCGCCGCCGCGATCGACATCACCGCCACCGCTCTGCGCAGTGGGGGGCGCCTATTCTACGTAGGAGCCGGAACCAGCGGACGCCTGGGGGTATTGGACGCCGCCGAATGTCCCCCCACTTTTTGCACACCACCGGAATTGGTGCAGGGAATCATTGCTGGGGGTGCAGGAGCGCTGGTTCGCTCTTCAGAAGACCTCGAGGACCGGTTTGAGGACGGATATGAGGCGATCGCCATGCGCCATATCGGACAGCATGATGTCGTCTTAGGCATCACCGCAGGCGGTACTACCCCCTTTGTCCTTGGATCCATAGAAGCTGCCCGCAGTCGGGGGGCGGCGACTATTTTCCTCGCCTGCGTACCCGCTGAGCAAGCCCCAGCCAATACTGATGTAGATATCCGCCTATTAGTAGGGCCAGAAATCCTCGCCGGTTCTACCCGCTTGAAAGCCGGAACCGTGACCAAACTCGCCCTCAACATCATCTCCACCAGCGTGATGGTGAAACTGGGCAAAGTCTATGGCAACCGGATGGTAGATGTGGCTGTTACCAACAACAAACTGCGCGATCGCTCCCTGCGCATCCTCCAAGACCTCACCCGCCTCAACCGTTCTGACTGCGCCTACCTCCTCGACGCCGCCGGTCTTTCCGTCAAACGCGCTCTCGTCATGCACTGGACCGGTCTTGACAAAGAAGAAGCCCAAAACCTCCTAGACGCCAACCAAGGACAACTCCGCGCCGCCGTAGAAACCTATCAATCTCCCAGTTCGTAGTTGGGCTTTAGCCCAATCATGTTCGTAGTTGGGCTTCAGCCCAATCATGTTCGTAGTTGGGCTTTAGCCCAATCATGTTCGTAGTTGGGCTTTAGCCCAATCATGTTCGTAGTTGGGCTTCAGCCCACAAAAAAGGTGAACCTAATCAAGAGGGCTAAAGCCCTACTACGAACCTTTTTAAGAGGGCTGAAGCCCAACTACGAACCGATGAAAGAGGGCTGAAGCCCAACTAAGAACCGAAAAAAAATCTATCCAAACTGCCCAATATGAAAATCGGATATCTTTCTGCAGCCCCTAGAGTATCTACCAACCCAGAAGCCGAAGCTAGCGGGCCGAGAGCCCATGTGCTGGGCGTGATTAGGGCATTTGAATCCCTGGGCTACCCAGTGAAAAAGTATATTGTGGGTGACAGAGTACCCTCTAACTGGCGGGGTAAAGGTTCAGAAGCCGCAGTGAGTGGCAACTGGTGGCGCACCTTGTTCATCGATATCACCCGCCTGATTTTGGGTTTCGTCAATGCCCAGCGAGCTTGGCGGGAAATGGGCAGAGAAGTAGATTGGGTTTATGAGCGGTTCGCCGCTTTGCAATCCCTCGGCTGGATTTTCCAGCGGCGGGGTATCCCCTGGCTCCTAGAAACTAGCGGGCCTTTTTTCTATGAAGCCAAGTTTGCTCGCAAAAGCGTAGTTCTCAGTGGACTGGCGAGACGCATTGAAGTAGGGGCTTATCGCCAATGCGATGTTTTAGTTTGCGTCAGCGAAACTCTCAAGGAGATTGTAGTACGGGAGGCGCAGGTATCGCCGCAAAAAGTGCTGGTTATCCCCAATGGGGTGGATGTGGAGTTTTTCAACCCAGATGCTTATCAGCCACAACGCTTGTTTCCGGGACTGACGATCGGCTTTGTGGGGACGCTCACCAACTGGCAAGCCTTAGATTTACTCCTACAAGCGATGTCCGAGGTGAAAAACCAGGGCATTGATTTATCTCTGGTGGTGGTGGGTGATGGGTTGATGTTAGAAGATTGGAAATCTCTAACCCAGAATTTAGGTTTGGCGGACAGGGTGAGATTTGTGGGGCGGTTATCCCAGCTACAGGTGCCCGAAGCCGTAGCGGGTTTTGATGTGGGCTACTCCGGTCAAATCGAATCCCCAGAATTGGGTAAAATGTATCATTCGCCACTGAAAATATATGAATATATGGCAATGGCCAAACCGGTGATTGCTTCCGCTTTTGAGGATGCCCAACGCACCCTCAAAGAAGGAGAAACCGGGTTTTTATTTCCCGCTGGTGATTTAGAAGGGCTCAAACAGGCTTTAGTCAGAGTTTCTCAAGCCCACGAGCGATTATCCCAGATGGGGCAACAGGCGCGCCGAGAAGTAGTGGCGCAGCACAGTTGGCGCTCCCGGGTGCAGGATATTGTTACCAAAACCGAGACCATTTTAAGTCAAAGGCAGCGTTAGGGTGGAGTGTGTATAAACGACGCAGTTTTGTGTTTGGATTAGGAGTTTTAGTCGGGGCTGGTGCTTCCATTATCACCGAGAAAATCAAGCAGCCAATGGCCGATATGTGGCAAAAAATTGAGGTGGCTAGGAGAGATTTTACGGTGGTTGGGGAGCAACCATTACGAGAGCGTGCCCAAGCGAAAGGATTGATTTACGGTGCGGCGAGTAGCTATCAAGAGCTAGCCAAAAACGTTGATTTGGCTAATCGCTTCGCCGCAGAGTGCGGCATCCTAGTCCCAGTAAACTCAATGAAGTGGCAAGAGCTGCGGCCTGGTCCCAAAACTTTTGACTTTAACCAAGGAGATTGGTTGGCTAAATTTGCTTCGGAACGGGGGATGCAATTACGGGGACATACTCTGATTTGGCATAAAGCTTTGCCCGACTGGTTTGAGGCAAATGTGAACAAGCAAAACGCCGAGCAGGTAATGTTAGAACATATTGCTACTGTGGCGGGACATTATGCAGGGAAAATGCAATCATGGGATGTGGTCAATGAAGCGATATTTCCCGCTAATGGCCGGTCAGATGGTTTGCGCCGCACCCCTTGGCTAGAGTTTTTAGGGCCGGAATACATAGACTTGGCTTTTCAAGCGGCGGCGCAGGCAGATCCACAGGCTTTGTTGGTATATAACGACCACAGGCTGGATTATGATACGCCGGAAATGGAGGGGAGAAGAGTGGCTGTGCTGAAGCTGTTGGAGGGGTTAAAGTCCCGGAAAACTCCGGTGCAAGCTCTGGGTATTCAAGGGCACTTGTTTGCTAATGAAATGCCATTTAAACCAAAAAAGCTGCGGCAGTTTTTGAGTGATGTGGCTAGTTTGGGGCTGAAAATTATGATTACAGAGCTGGATGTCACCGATCGGATGTTACCTGGGGATATTGCGGTGCGCGATCGCTTAGTGGCGGGCGTTTATCAAGATTATCTAGATGTGGTACTCGACGAGCCCGCCGTAATTGGGGTGCTAAACTGGGGGCTGAGCGATCGCTACACCTGGATCGCTGGGGTACGCCCCCGGGATGACGGGATGGCGGTGCGCCCCCTCCCCCTAGATCAGGATTTCCAACGGAAGCTGGCTTGGCAGGCGATCGCCCGCGCCTTCGACAACGCACCCTCCCGTTAGGGGACTCGTCACCCCGTCACCCCGTCGTTTTTTTGGGCTAAAGCCCAACTAAGAACCGAGACAATTTTGAGCCACAGGAGGCTTAGTGGTGGAGTCTTATCAATTTCTGGGGGTTTGGGTAAACGCCCTGACGATCGAGGATTTAAACGAGCTGGTCCGGCAGTCCGTGCAACGGGGGGAACGGTGGTTGATTGCGAATCACAACATGAACAGCCTCCGCCTCTTCCACAAGGATGCCAAAATGCGGGATTTTTACGCTCGATCGGAGTACATCCATGTGGACGGAATGCCCTTGATTTGGTTGGGGCGACTATTAGGCTACCCCCTCCGCCGCGAACACCGGGTGACTTATGCTGACTGGATTGATCCCCTGATGGCAGATGCAGCGGCAGAGAATTGGCGAGTGTTTTACCTTGGTTCTAAGCCAGGAGTGGCCGATCGGGGAGCGAGAATTCTCCAGCAGCGATATCCGGGATTGGAAATTACCACTGCAGATGGCTATTTTGACGCCCGCCGGGATAGCGAAGATAACCAGGTGTTATTGGAAAAAATCAATGCTTTTCAGCCCCAGGTGCTAATGGTAGGGATGGGGATGCCTCGGCAAGAACACTGGGTATTGGATAATATGGATAGCATCAGGGTGAATGCAATCTTGACGGCTGGGGCGGCGATCGACTATGTGGCTGGGGCAGTGCCCACACCACCACGGTGGGCGGGGAAAGTGGGTCTAGAATGGCTCTTCCGCTTGGTCAGCGAGCCCGGTCGCCTCTGGCGGCGCTATTTGGTAGAGCCTTGGTTCGTCTTGTGGCTTTTCATAGTGGAATTGTGGCACCGGCGGCGAAAGACGGATTAATTTTGGACAAATATGAGGAATAATCGTGGACTGTTGGGACGCCGTTCGTTTTTGATCGGTTTGGGCGCTGGCGTGACTGGGTTGGCGGTGGCAGTGGGGGCGCATCAATTGCAGGCTCGGCAAAAGAAAGCTACCTCCAAGCCAGAGCCTACAGACACCCCAGTGCAGGTAAGAGATAATTTTCAGGTGACGGGCGATGCACCTCTGAAAGAACGGGCAGCGGCTAAGGGTCTGTTTTTTGGGGCGGCGTCGGGTTTCGGGCAGCTTTCCAAAGATGAAGCCTTTGCCACTGAGTTCGCTCGCGAGTCCGCCGTTTTAGTGGCGGAATCAGATATGAAGTGGAAAAATCTGCGCCCAGATCCAGAGACGTTTAATTTTAAACGTTTGGATTGGCTTTATGATTTCACCCAAAGGCAAAAAATGCTCTTTCGCGGTCATCCGTTGATTTGGCATAAGTCGATGCCAGAGTGGTTTGAGGAGACGGTGACAGAGAAAAATGCCGAGGCGGTGCTGACAGAGCATATTCAGCGAGTGGCGGGGTACTATGCGGGGAAGGTTCACTCTTGGGATGTGGTGAATGAAGCAATTATGCCATCTCAAGGGCGCCAGGACGGTTTGCGCAAAACGCCTTGGCTGAAGTTCCTGGGAGCAGATTATATCGATTTGGCATTTCGGGTAGCGGCGGAAACTGACCCAAAAGCGCTGCTGGTGTATAACGAAAATCGTCTAGATTATGATACGCCGGAGATGGAACAGCGGCGGACAGGTTTGCTGAAACTGCTAGAGCGACTGAAGTCTAAGGGGACACCGGTGCAGGTGTTGGGGGTGCAAGGGCATTTATTTCCCGGAGAGCTGCCTTTTAAGCCGGAGGTGTTGCGGAAGTTTTTGGCGGAGGTGGCGGCAATGGGTTTAAAAATTATGATTACAGAAATGGATGCCACCGATCGCAATTTGCCCGGTGATGTGGTGCAGCGGGACAATATGGTGGCGACGGCTTATGAGGATTATTTGAGTGCGGCTCTGGATGAGCCAGCGGTGATGGGGGTGATGACATGGGGGTTGAGCGATCGCTACACTTGGATTGCTGGGTTTCGTCCTCGGGATGACGGGGAGCCAGTCCGCCCCCTACCTCTAGACAAGGATTTAAACCGCAAGCGGGCTTGGCAGGCCATTGCCCGCGCCTTCGACAGCGCCCCGTCTCGCATTCCCCCATCTTGACCGTAGAGGTGTCAACTTGTCTGATTCTACCAGTAAAACCCCTCCCACTCCTGACCCAGACCGATATTTCCGCACTGACCACATTGAGGCAGACCTCAAAAGTCGCTCTGTGCGCAGTGGTGTAGTGACGATGACTACCCAGATTGCTAAGTTTATCCTCAATCTGGGCTCCACCGCCGTTTTAGCGCGGATGCTGTCCCCGGCGGACTACGGTTTGGTGGCGATGGTGACCACCATCACCAGCTTTGTGGGCAATTTCAAGGATTTAGGCTTGTCCCAGGCGACGGTGCAAAGATCAGAAATCAACCACAGCCAAGTCAGCACCCTATTTTGGATTAATGTGGGATTCGGGTCGGCAATTATGGTGGTGGTGATGATTCTCTCACCCCTCATTGCTATGTTTTATGGCGATGGACGCTTGACAGCTCTGGCTGTCCTCCTCTCTACGGGGTTTTTTGTGGGTGGTTTGAGCGTCCAGCATCAATCTCTGCTGAAGCGGCAAATGCGCTTCGGCGATATCGCGAAAATCGATTTGGTCTCTAGTATCATCGGTATTGGCTCCGGTATCGTCGCCGCGCTGATCTTGCCCAATGAATATGAATACTGGGCCTTGGCAATTATGCAGGTGACGGTGGGTATCGTCACGGCGGTTGGTTCTTGGTTGGCTTGCGGCTGGCGTCCCGGCTGGTTTGTGCGCGGTGCTGGTGTACGATCGATGCTGGCTTTTGGTGGTTACTTGGCTGGTTTTAATGCCATCAACTATTTCACCCGCAATGCTGACTATATTCTGATTGGTAAGTTCTGGGGGGCGATACCCCTGGGACTTTACACCAAGGCGTACAATTTGCTGCTGCTGCCCATCACCCAAATCAACACTCCGATCGGGGCGGTGGCTCTCCCAGCTCTGTGCCGTCTTCAAGATAACCCCGAACGCTATCGCTCTTTTTACCGGATGGGGTTGCGGTTGGCGGTGTCTCTGGGAATGCCGGTAGTGGCTTTTTTGCTGGTGACAGCGGATGAAGTGATTTTGCTATTGTTAGGGGAAAAGTGGCTGAGTGCGGTGCCGATTTTTCAGCAACTGGCTATTCCTTCTTTTTTGGGTACTTTTAATATGGCCACCGGTTGGGTTTATACTTCTCTTGGCCGCACCGATCGCCAATTTCAGGTGAATGTGATTATTTCGGCCATTACTGTGGCGAGTTTCGCCATCGGGGTGCGCTGGGGTGCTTTAGGGGTGGCAACGGCTTTTAGCTGTAGTGTGCTGATTACACGCATACCCAGTATCATTCACTGCTATCGGGGGACACCGCTACAGCTTCAGGATTTGTGGGATGCGATCGGTCGTCCCGCAATGGCGGCGATCGCTGCTGGTTTCGTTCTGGCTGTGGTCGATCGTCAGCTTCCCCCCGTCACCGGCGAAATACCCCTCATCTTTGTTGGCTTACGCCTAGTCGGAGAAGCAGCTCTTTACACCCTCTTCTACGGTGGTTTTTGGCTCGCTCCCCCTAACGGCAAACAGGCTATTTCGGAAATGTGGCAGATTCGCAAAACTCTCAAGCAAAAACCCAAATCCGAGTAAAATTTGGTCATTTGTCCGCAACTCCGCTTGTCCCATGACCAAGAACAAAGGACAAATGACCAATCACCAACAACCAACAACCAATCACCAATGACTCAGGACTGTTGACCAATGACAAACACTGGAAATCCTTTAATTTTCGTGCATATTCCCAAAGCAGCGGGAACTACCCTGCATCAAATCATCGAAAGACAGTATCCTAAACACCTCACTTGTACCCTGGACGGCACCAACCCGGAAGCCGCGATCGAACAGTTTAAGCAACTACCAGAAGCCCAAAGAATGAAAATCAAAGTCCTCAAAGGCCATATGCCTTTCGGACTACATCAGTTTCTCTCTGAGCCTTGTACTTACATCACCATGCTCCGGGACCCAGTAGAACGAGTGATATCTCACTATTACTACGTTCTGCGCAAACCCAACCACTACCTGCATGAAAAAATTACCTCTCAAAATATGACCCTGTTAGATTATGTAAACAGCGGCATATCCACCGAACTAAACAACGGTCAAGCCATCCTCCTTTCCGGGATTGACAAAAGGAGCGGCAACCTAGCAGAACGGTCTGATGAAATCCTGGAAAAATCCCGGCAAAATCTAGAGCAAATGGCAGTAGTGGGAATTATGGAACAATTTGATGAAACCTTGATATTACTGCAAAAAACATTTGGTTGGAAAAACATTTTTTATGTCAAAGAAAAAGTCACTAAAAACAAGCCCATGAAAGACAGCTTGTCCCTAGAAACCATTCAAGCCATAGAAAATCAGAACTACATAGATGTAAAAATTTACCAGCACGCTCAACAGCTATTCGCCCAGCAATTATCTCCGATTGCAAACTTAGTCGAAGAAGTGGAACAATTCCAAAAAATGAATCAATATTATCAGACAATTGGTCAGCCATATCAAATTGTCAAAAAGAAAATTAAAGCCCTAATGAGAAAATAAGTTTATCATCGGGCTACTCAAATTTTCCCCCTGCGTTTAAACCCTAACAAAGGGCACTTAAACGAGGTCTAAAGCCCAAGTACAAACTTAATGCCAACGGCTAAAGCTCAACTACAAACCCACAGCAAATATCAATTGCGGAGCCAAAATAAGTGACGACGAATAAGCCAAACCTGACCGCCCCCATATTCCTGCTGGGCTGCCATAAGAGCGGTTCTAGCCTCCTCCGTAGCCTCTTAGATAATCATCCCCAACTGTTTGCTATTCCAATGGAAATTCACTATTTCCAGTACACAGGGCAATGGGTGGATTATCGCTTGCGCCGCTCTTGGCCAAACAAGATGAATCAACAAGAGAAAATGGCATCTCTCTACCAACTGGTAGAAGACACAAATGCCAATGAAGACCCCTATGCTGATTCTATTCTCGCCGGGTCTTTGGATGTGGATAGATTCCGGTCTTTTATGGTAGCAAATCAGGGGCTCGCCGGAGCTGAGCAAACCCCGCGCGAACTGTTTGAGATTTATGTAGGAGCATTGTACTATGCCCTCACGGGCGCCGCGCTACCAGAAGGGATGCGGATTGTAGAAAAATCTGTAGAACATGCAGAATGGGCGGTTCACCTCCGCCAGATGTTTCCTGACTGTCGCTTTGTCCATATCGTCCGCAACCCCTATGCTAGTATGGTGGCGATTAGAAAATCTAAGACTGTGGGCGATACCTATCCCCTGCTGCGGAATTTTATCCTATCTCTCCAGAATTCTTACTATAATCTCTACCGCAATGAAGGAATTTTGGATAATTACTTAATCGTCAAATATGAAGATTTGCTGACGGATACAGCCAAGGTCATGCGAACCATATCCGATTTTGTCGGTATTGAGTTTACCGATGAGTTACTGACGCCAACTTTGATGGGCAAGCCTTGGGGTGGGAATAGTTCTACTGGTAAGAGTTTCACAAAAATCTCTACGGCTCCTCTGGAAAGTTGGAAAAGCAAAGTCGAAGATTTGGAAGTCCGGCTGGTCAATGCGTTTTTGGAGCCGGTACTGGAACGATTCGGTTATGAGCCGGTGAAACCGCAAAAAAGTAAGTATTACTTTATTAAAGGGGAAAACTGGAAAACCTACGCCAAAAATCGCTCTCTATTTTGGTTGTATTAGGATTGGTCATTGGTCGGAAGGTCATTTGTCCTTTGTCCTCCAGAAACCGGGTTTCTTAAGCAATAACTCCGGATCAAGGCTAGATTTTTGCAGAAACCTGGTTTCTCTGCCAAGTGACAAATGACAAATGACAAGTGACGAGTGACAAAGGACAAAGGACAAAGGACAAATAACAAATATGCGAATTGCTTTTGTGGTGGGGCGGTTTCCGGCCTTATCGGAAACTTTTATCTTAAATCAAATTACGGGGCTGCTCGATCGCGGTCACGAGGTGGATATCTATGCAGATAAGGCGGAAGATTTTGCCCAGATGCACTCGGAGGTAGAACAGTACAAACTCCGGGAGCGAACCTATTATTTAGGAATGGCGGGAGGTCGGCTACAGCGAACGGTCAAGGGTTTGGGGCTGCTGCTGGCTAATTTGCCCAAAAAACCGGGCGTGTTGGGGCGATCGCTCGACGGGAAGAAATACAACTTCGCCAAATACCGAGAGCAAGGGTCTTTCATGCGGTTGCTCTACGCCACTATTCCCTTGATCGATAAAAAACCCTACGACGTTTTCCACTGTCACTTTGCTGCCTACGGTTTGCGGGCGGTCCTGTTACGGGAAATCGGCGCGATCTCTGGTAAAATTCTCACCACGTTTCACGGTTTTGATGTCAGCTCCTACGCCCGCCAAACTAACCCGGAATTCTACCAAAAACTGTTTGCCCTTGGTGACGCCTACACCGTCAATACCACTTTTACGGCGAACAATGCCATCTCCCTCGGTTGTCCCCCAGAAAAAATCATCAAATTGCCCGTGGGACTGGATATGTCCGGTTATAGTTTTACCGATCGGACTTTATCCCCAGCCACACCGGTGAAAATTCTCACCGTGGGGAGATTGGTAGAAAAAAAAGGGATGGAATATTCTATCCGCGCTGTGGCCCAAGTAGCTCGCACCTTTGACCAAATCGAATATAACATCGTAGGTAGCGGCGAGCTGAAATCCTCTCTAGAAAAACTCATCGCCGAACTAGGGATGACGGATAAAATCCACCTCCTCGGCCCCCGGAATACTGAAGAACTTCGCCACCTTTATGCTGAGTCCCACATATTTATCCTCTCTAGTGTCACCGCCGCTGATGGCGACCAAGAAGGTCAGGGTTTGGTATTGCAAGAAGCCCAGGCTACCGGTTTACCAGTGCTTTCCACTTGGCATAATGGCATTCCTGATGGTTTGCTCGATGGTAAATCGGGGTTTTTGGTGCCAGAACGGGATGTGGATGCTTTAGCCCAGAAGCTCCATTATTTGATAGAACAGCCCCAATTGCGTCTGGAAATGGGCAAAACAGGGCGGGAATTTGTCGAGGAGCGATACGATATTAATCGATTGAACGATCGGCTAGTAGAAATTTACCGTCAGCTCTAAGCGGACTTAAGTTTGTAGTACCCTCCTTTAGCCCCACATGTGGTTCGGAGTTGGGCTTTAGCCCAAAAAAATAAGATACCGTAGGGAAAGAGGGCTAAAGCCCAACTACGAACTTAAGACAAAGTAGTAGGGTGGGCAAAAGCCTAGATGATGATTGGGATTCACGATGGCTATCAATCACGGCTTTTGCCCACCCTACCATCTACTCTCCTATGATGGCATCAGTTCTGGAGCTACGGGTATTTGTTTAAAGGTTTTTGACCACACCACTACCATCCCTTCCGGCCAAGTCATTTCTAATGTTTTGCGCATGAATTTGGCCATTTTTTCTGGCGGCTTCCTGGCAATGGCTTGGAGATACCAAATGCCGCTGCCGTAAAATGGTTGGGGCACTAGCTGTTTTTCATGGGCGATCTGCCAAACGGCCAGCGCATCCCGGGGATTGTCCCGGGCAATCCATGCCTCGGCGAGCCAGAGGTACATTCCGGCGAGGAGGTGGCGGCGTCTGTCGGTGAGCAATCCGCCTTCTAGGAGACAGCGATGGATGTTGGCAAAGAGTTTTTCGCGGGATTCTAGGTGAGCGGCGGTTTTAGATTGAAAGCTGATGGATTCTTGCCGAGGCATCCGCCAGTAGCAGTCAGGAGGAGAAAAGCGTTGGTAGTTTAAACCGGCAATTATGGCTCGGATGTGAAATTCCCAGTCTTGTAAGCTGGGGGTGTTTTCGTCCCAACCACCGATTTTTGCTACTGCGGAACGCCGCCAAATGGGACTGGTGGTTTGCCAGGGGGGGTCCATGATGGCGAGAAAGCGATCGATATCGTCGCCGCCGGTGTCAGCGTTCCAGAGATAGGGGGCATCTCCCGGGCGATCGCGGAAAATAATGCAAGGAAAGACACCGAAATCTAGCTCCCGATGCTGTTCCATTTCCCGCCACCGATTTTCTAGAGCTTTCGGTGCTAAACAGTCATCAGAATCCAAATATATGATATACTCCCCTTGAGAAAAATCTGTACCTTCGTTGCGGCAAGCAGAAGCACCGGAATTTTGGCGACGGCGTTGGATGTGTTTAATGCGCGGATCTAATTGGCTCAGATCCTGTAGCATTTGAGCGGTGCCATCTTCAGACCCATCATCCACCACCATAGCTTCCCATGCCGTAAAAGTTTGGGCTCTCACGGAATCCAAAGTTTCTCGCAATAGCTGGATGCGGTTCAGGGTTGGAATAATTATCGATACAGCGGGCGTCATAATTTAGCGCTGGTTGTTGGATTTTGCTGTGACTAAGTTGATATTACCCCACATCGATCGCTTGCAAGGGAGCATCCATACATGAGTAGGTTGGATAAAGTTTTAATCTTCAGCCTCGGTTTCGCATTCCTATTATGCCTTTACGGCCTCAATTGGGGAGGCAGTCACTCCTGGCACCCCGACGAAATGGCTTTTCAAACCATTTTCCGCCCCGGCGAACTCCCTTTTAATCCCAAGTGGTTTCACAAACCCCCATTTCACACCTACTTTAACTTTTTCTTATCTACCCTCCCTTTCTTCATCATTGGCAAAATTATCCCAATTGACCCTGAATATATCAACTTTATCCAAGTTATCAAAGTATTTTGGTCTAGGTTATTAACAGTTTTTTTGTTTTTGGGGTCGATTATTTTAGTTTATAAAATAACTGAGCGATTTTTTGGCATTTTCGCCGCCCGGTGTGTAGCTCTCGTCTTCGCTACCAGTGCGGGATTGATCGCCTTTAGCCATTTTCTCACCACCGACATTCCCGTAACCTTCTGGATGCTCCTGGCTTTTTACTTCGCCCAAAACATCTTATTCGGCGGTTCACAGCGGGATTACATCCTCGCAGGTTTGCTAACCGGAATTGCCACCGCCACCAAATACAACGGCTTAGCTATAGGCATTGCCATCGTAGTCGCACATGTCTTGTCCCACCGCCATTTTGCTTGGCAAAAGCTAATTTTCAGCCGCCAACTCTACCTCGGTCTCGCCGCCGTTACCTTGGGATTTATCGCAGGCAATCCCTTTGCCATCCTCGATTATCCCACATTTATTTCCCACTTCATGTATAATTACATCGTCACCCCTGTATATGATGGCAGTACCGGCAACAGTTACATCAAATTTTGGCTCTGCTTTGTGGAAATTATCGGCTGGCCATCGTTTTTACTATTTTCCCTAGGCTTTGGCTTCTGTTTTTACTTTCTTCTCACCGGAGCCAAATATCGCCAGGAGAAAAAAGCCCTCATCTTGTTGTTGAGTGTCTTTTTCCTCTACTACTATAAGTTTGGCAGCTTCCCCCGCATAGAAACTCGTTTCGTCCTCCCCATCTTGCCCTATTGGATGATTTTATCCGGCCCTTTTTGGCGACTGCTCAAACCAACGCGAATTTTCCCCATATCTTTGGCGGTCATCCTCAGCTACAATGGGATTTGCGGCTTTTACGTGGGCAAGCGATTTACCGAAGACCCCCGCATGGCGGCTCTGGAATGGGTGAAACAGAACATTCCCCCTGATAGTTATATAGAATCCACCCGCTATAGTCCAGATTGGAATGACAAACCGGGCGTCAACCTCAAGGTCACAAGGATACCTCATCAAATTGCCATCAGGGATAAGATTTTTGAATCTCGGCTTCAGCAAAACCCTTGGGTTTGGCCAATTCTGGAAAAAGATATTGATCGCTCACATATAGCTGAACAATGGTTTACCGTAGAAGCGCTGCAAGAACGCAACTCTGACTATATTGCCCTTAACTCCCTATACTACAATCGATTTTTTACGGATGCAGGAGAAAAGTATTACCCATATATCCGCGATTACTTTCAAAACTTGCTGGCCGGAAAATTAGGATATAAAATCGGATTTGACGCTGATTCTCAGCCAGTGCCACAATGGATTTATCCCCAGCATATAGATTCTCTGGACAATCGGATGACGATTTTGGCTAGAGAGTAACTTGCTTGCAGTCTCAACACAATCAACTAAAAGCCATGCTGAAAAAAATCGACCCTGTTTTACTCGTAGCGTTAGTTTTAGGATTTAGTTTCTGTTTATACGGGCTGACTTGGGGCAGGTTGGAATCCTGGCATCAAGACGAAATTGCCTTCCAACACCTGTTTCGCCAGGGGGAGTTGCCCTTCAATCCCAAGTGGTTTCAAAAGCCGCCTTTTCACAGTTACTTTAGTTTTTTCCTGTCATCGGTTCCCATTTACATTATCGGCAAAATTTTTTCCCTGGAATCGGACTTGCTCACTTACTCTAAAGTATTTTGGGGGAGAATTATCACGGCGATGCTCTTTTTGGGCAGCATTATTTTAGTTTATCATATCACTAAGCGGTTTTTTGGGCTTTTCCCGGCGCGGACGATCGCGCTGCTGTTTGCCTCTAGTGCCGGATTGATAGTTTTTAGCCATTTTCTCACCACGGACATCCCGGTGATGTTCGCGATGTTGCTGGCTTTTTACTTCGCGCAAAACATCTTTTTCGGCGGGTCAAAGTGGGATTATATCCGGGCAGGTCTATTTACGGGAATCGCTACAGCAACCAAATACAACGGCTTGGCCATAGGTATCACTATTGTGGTGGCTCATATTCTTTCTGTAGATAATTTTTCCTGGAAAAAGCTGCCAAAAAAGCTAATCTTCAGCCGCCGACTCTGGTTCGGTCTGGCCGCAGTTCCGGTGGGGTTTATCGCGGGAAATCCTTTTGCCATCCTGGACTATCGCACTTTTATCAGTGATTTCATGTACAACTATGTTGTCACTCCTGTATATGATGGCACTACGGGCACGAGTTACGGCCAGTTTTTTGTCCGTCTGGCAGAAATTGTTGGCTGGCCGTCGTTTTGGCTGTTTTTGGGCGGCTTTGGCTTTGGTTTTTACTTTCTGGCAGTAAACAAAAAATCGCCGCTTGAGACAAAAGCGCTAATCTTGCTTTGGTCTGTATTTTTCCTCTACTATTACAAGTTTGGGCAGTTTTCTCGGCTAGAAAGCCGTTTCGTGATGCCGATTTTGCCTTACTGGCTCATGGCATCTTCTCCTTTTCTGATGTGGATAAAACCCCGTCAGATTTTAGCCCTGGGTTTGGCTGGTATCCTCAGCTATAATGTCATTTGCAGTTTTTACGTGGGCAAGAGGTTTGCCGAAGACCCCCGCATAGAAGCTATGGCCTGGGTCAAACAGAATATCGCTCCTGGCAGTTCTATAGAATCAATGCGCTACAGTCCTGAATGGGATAAGATACCGGGATTTAGTTTCAAAGAAACGAGAATGCCCCACAGGCTGACTATCAGAGATAAAATATTTGAATCTATCTTGAAAAACCATCCCTGGGCCTGGGAGGGTATCCAGAGAAACCTCGCTGTAATTGAAAATGAAAAGAAATTTTTTACCTTAGCAGCCCTGAAAATGCGCCACCCGGACTATATTAGTCTCAATTCCTTATATTACAATCGATTTTTCACCAAAAAAGGCCGGGAGTATTATCCTGGTATTGCTGAGTACATTCAAAATTTACTGAAAGGTCATTATGGCTATAAAATTAGATTCAATCGCCGTTCTAAGCCAGTGCCAAAATGGATTTATCCCCAGAACATATCGGCTCTAGACAATCGGATCACGATTTTGGCAAATGACAAGTGACAAGGGACTTTTGACAAATGACATTCCTCTGGGCTAAAGCCCTACTACAAACTTACACGAGCAAAACCGTCACTGTTTCCCCGGCGGCGATCGCTTTTTGTCCCACGGGCACCACTGCCAAACCCGTGGTTTGAGCTAAATTGATTAAATTCCCCGAACTGTGGCTACCGGCGGCGAGTTCAAATTCCCAACCACCATCACTGCGGTGGATTTTCCCCCAAAGATAGGTTTCCCGCTGTCCGCCAGCGCGCAAATCTTGGCGGGTGCGAGCGGGAACAAACAATGGTCCCCAGCCAGAAGTTAAACCGGATAATTTTTTCAGAGCTGGTTCTACAAATCGCCAAAATGTGATTAAGGTAGAAACGGGATTACCGGGCAAACCGAAATATAATTTAGGAGGGGCGCCGGGTAATTCTGTTTGGGGAAAGGTGGCGACGGTGAGGGGTTTACCGGGTTTGATGGCGACAGAGGTAATGTGGATCGTGCCGCCTAAACTGACGATAATTTCTTCTACGTAGTCGTAATCTCCTACAGAAACGCCGCCAGTGGAGAGAACCACGTCCGCACTGTTGAGAGCCCGAGCCATTGCCTCTTGTAAAACTCTTTTATCGTCCTTGACAATACCTAAGCGCAACGCTTCACACCCCGCTGCTGTCGCCGCTACCGCTAAGGCATATTGATTGGAGTCCACCAGTTGTCCGGGGCCTATGGGTTCTCCTGCTCCCACTAGCTCATCTCCTGTGGAAAATATGGCGACTCGGGGACGGCGGAAGACTGGGACTTCGGTGCCTTGCGCTGATGCTAATACGGCGATATCCGCTGCTCCTAACCGGACTCCTGGCTGGAGCAGGGGGGTCATGGCTTGATAGAATTCGCCGCGATGGCGGACGAAATCTCCCGGAGCTGGCGGGGTGACTAAAATTTCTACGCGGTTATCTCGGCGTCTGGTTTGCTCCTGCATAATCACAGTATCAGCGCCAAGAGGCATCATCGAGCCGGTGAATATGCGCGCCGCTTGTCCTGGTTGCACGGTCATCTGTGGCTGTTTCCCGGCGGGGATTTCTTCTTTGATTTCCAATACTGCTGGGTTGCTGTCACTGGCGTTTTTCACGTCGTCGTATTTGACGGCATAACCGTCCATTGCGGAGTTATCCCAATGGGGTACATCGAGTTTTCCCGATACTGGCGCGGCTAAGATGCGTCCTGCTGCTGCTACCAGGTCCAGGATTTCTACGTCTCTCTCCCCAAGGGGTTGAACTAAGTTGAGGACGATCGCCTCGGCTTCTCCCACTGGCAGCATACCGCTCTCCCAATCAAAACACCTAATTATCTCAATTATCGATTATAGGCGTAGTTGGTCATTTGTCCAAAGTCATTTGTCAAAAGTCCTTTGTCAGGGTGGGTTTCCAACCCCCTCCTACCTTTTGACCAAGGACTCTGGGACTAATGACCAATAACTAGCGTCAGTTTTCTGGATTATCCTCCGGTTTGCCGATTTTCAGCTCTTTTTTGGATTTTTTTAACTCTTTCCACAGAATCTTGATTTCTTCATATGCCTGTTCAGGAGTCATCTTGCCCCCGGTTTCCAGACTGCAAATATAACTCACTTTTTGGGCAAATTCCTGCAGATTGGCGTTGAAAACCAGGTGTTCCGGCGTGAATTCGCCGTAGTACCGACTCCGAGGTTGCAAAAAATTATCTTTTTCCGCCATCATCTCCTCCCTATTCAACAGAATAACTGCCCCGTTTATTAACCTGAACGCCCGAGGTGAGAAGGATTTCTCGCCAGATGCGATTTTTTGCTATCTTTCGTGTCGATCGCCCTTTCCCTCAGCTACCCTTTAACCTGTTCTTAATTTGACTTTAACATAGAATTAACCCTCCCTCTTCGGGCCCCCCAGTTGGAGAGCCGGGGAGGTAATTATCAATTATCAATTATCAATTATCAATTATCAATTATCAATTATAACCCATCTCACCCGTCCCCGATTCGGGGGATAATCTCCTCAAGAGTAAATTTGCCAACCCACTTGCCCTAATTCAGGGAAATATTGAGGAAAAAACGCGATGGCCACAAATACTGATGTAGAATTACCCACAACCGAGGCAACGCTAGAGCCGTCCTTGACGCCGGAGCAGTACCGCCAGAAGATGCAGCGCCGCAAAGAAGTGCAGGAAAAGCGGGTAGCGCTGGCGTCGGAGGAAAAAGGATTGATAGTGGTGAATACTGGAAACGGTAAGGGTAAAACTACCGCTGCTTTGGGGATGGTATTACGCTCTTTGGGTCACGGTTTCCGTGTGGCGATCGTCCAATTCATCAAAGGCGCCTGGGAACCAGCGGAAAAAGCTGCCCTCAGCCGCTGGACGCCCCAACTGCAATTTCACGCCCTTGGTGAAGGCTTCACCTGGGAAACTCAAGACCGCGATCGGGACATCGCCAAAGCCCAAGAAGCCTGGACTCTAGCTCTATCTTACATCCATAACCCCGAATTCAAACTGATCCTGCTTGACGAAATCAATGTTGCCCTCAAACTGGGTTATCTACCAGTAGAGCAAATTCTCGCCGGTTTGGCCGAAAAATCCCCCGATACTCACATTATCCTCACCGGAAGAGGCGCCCCTACCGCGCTCATCGAAGCCGCCGACTTAGTAACAGAAATGACTCTAATTAAACACCCCTTCCGCGAACAAGGTATCAAAGCTCAAGCGGGAATCGAATTTTAATTCATCCGTAGGGACACGGCATTACCGTGTCCTCTCTTTGCCGATTATCTCCGCTCAGTTCCGAAGGCATCGGAGCGGGAATAACTGGCGGGCGAATGGGGCAATGAAAACGCCATCATCCCACCTATCTCTGCTCCCGGAATTGATTTTATTGAAATTCCAAATCTGGGAACAAATTTCGGTAAATTTGGAATTGGTCAATTCAGCCATCAACCAACTATTTTCGCCCAATATTATCCCATAAAACATTTAATGTTCCTGAGATTATTATCTGGTTTTCATCTTCGGATTTGGGATAATTTTACCGGCAGCAATCGGGTCTGAACCCATCCCCAAATGGCAAGAAAATACAAGTTTAGCACAAATCCAGAGGATTGTAAATTTTTCCCTCTGGATTTATGCTGGGTGGGATATTACTGTAAGACGGTTTTGGAGACGATGCGGGTTTTCTTGCGAACACCGTGGCGCCGCCTTTATGGTGAGCAGCCAGTCCCTCGCCATCGGATGTTCAGGCGTTAGGACGGGCTACCCAGCCCGCGTCTTGGTGGTTAACGAGGAGGCTGGTTTTCAGCTCTCGTAACTCTGACAATTCTGGGGTCCGCGCATGGTTCGGTGGACTAAATCTGGTTTGATTAACGTCAGAAAAGACGGTTTACCGTGACAAAATTTGCCACCTTGACAGGGCTGGGACGGGCTACCCTACCATTCAAGGAAGACGATTGAAGCCCATTTGCGAGAAGTGGCGATCAAAGGTAAATACATCAGTGATGCCTTGTTCTTGCATGACCACATAAGAGCTGCAATCGGTAAACGACCACTGTTTGTCTGTATTAAACCTTTCAAAAATTACCCAGGCTTGCCGAGCTACCTCTGGCGTTATCCAAATTAGCTCCACAACCCTTTCTTGGAGCAAAATCTCTAAAGTTCGCTGGAAATCCAAGGTTTTGGTATAACCCGCATTATTCAGCAGCAGTGTATAAATTTCATCTAGGATATAGTTGGTGACAACTAAAGTAAACTTTCGGGCAATTTTTCGATTAAATACCAAAGCTGGCTGGTGACAGTCATCTCGACTATCGCAAATGGCCACCCAAGCACTCGTATCAACAAATAGTTTAGGTATTGGCATGGGTATTATGGTTGCTGATAAAGATAGCGATCGTGGTTAATAGAAGGGTTTTCTAATTTACCTGGTGTGGCATTTTCGCCCAAAGCTAAAAATAGATCCCACGCCTCTGGATGCTCTGCTGGGCTGGATGATGGTGATGTCATTGGCTCATTTGATTCGGGAGATGGAACCAACCCATTCAGCTTGGTAATAAGTTCCTGCTGTTCTGCCGCCGATAATGCCTGCACAACTTTCACAAGAGAATCGATTAATTGGCTATTCATAATTGTTCTCCATCATCATTGGTCAATATTTCCATGATTTATATTTATGTAATCCTTGGGTCAATGTGAATCGCCCCAAGGAAAAATTTCTTCAAGCAACGGAATGCTTTTTTCAATCAACATATAGAATTCTCTCGCGATGGATATACAATAAAATCCCATTTTACCACAAATCCAGAGGCGGGGAAATTTTCACCTCTGGATTTAGGCTGGGTGGGATATTACTGTAAGACAGTTTTGGAGACGATGCGGGTTTTCTTGCGATCGCTCTCAGAAAGCTCCTCCCCATCTTGCAGGCGAGTAGCGCTAGTTTGCAACACCGTGGCTCCCCCTTTATCCCCCATTTGCAAAGCAGTTTTCGCCGCAGTTTGCAACATCGTCGCCGCTCCCAGGCGATCGCCTTGTTGCAACTTCTGCTCCGCTAATTGAGTTTGGCGGTACTTCGCCAAAGCCAAAATATGCTGCTGCACTTGGGGATTAATCGCCGGTTGATAAGGTGTAATAACATTAGTTTCCACCAACACCGGTTCAGAAAGTAACCCTTTCTGACCCATTGACGGGTCATCATAGCGTACTTGCACTTGCGCCAAAGACTGCATCCCCACCGGGAGCTGAGACACATAGAGATTTGCCAAGACCACCCGCTGCACGTCCGTCATCAAATCACCCAAACGCACCGATACCTGGTCACTTTCCCGCTGTACCGCCAGCTCGATCGCATCCGGGGCCACTTGGGCGATCGGTTTCAGTTCCGCCAACCGCACTCGCGGCATCAGTTTTAACAACAAATGCGCATTTGTCAACCCCACCGACTGGATCCGAGTAAATACCTGACTGAACTTATCCACCGCCTGCTCTGGATATTCAATATACGAGAGCGTCCCGCCAGCAGCATCAGAAATTCTTTCGATCACATCTTGATTCCAATGCTCCCCAAAACCCAGAGCATTGAGAGTGATGTTTTCCTCCGCCGCCACTCGCGCCAGTTTAATACAGCGTTCATTATTACCATGTTCATTTTCTCCATCCGTGAGGAGAAACGCCTGAGAAACCGTATTAGTCGCGCCTTTACCCAGTTCCTCTATCGCTAAATTCATCCCTTCATCGATCGCAGTCCCGCCGTCAGCTTTCAGCTTGTCGATTTGTTTTTTAATTTTTTCCGCGTCGTTATTCACTTGCTGGTTGCGGATAATCACTTTAGCCTTGTGGTCGAAAGCCACCACACTCAGGCGATCGCCCGGGGACAGACGCTCAACGATGCGGTACGCCGCCTCTTTTACCGTTGTCAGAGGCTGACCGTGCATCGAGCCGCTGTGGTCCAGAATCAAACATAAGTTCAGAGGGACAGTTTTTTCTATCCCCGTAGGTCTCGCCACGATCGATAGAGATAGCTGGCGCTGGCTGCTAGCTTGACTAGCGTCTAAATTAGCATCACTCAGAGCGGGCTGCAAACCGACTTTCATAAATTCTCCTTCTAGCTATTTTGAATTCTGGCACGATTTCCAGAGGACGGGGAGATGGGGAGATGGGGAGATGGGGTGACGGGGAGACGGGGAGACGGGGAGCAAGGGAGCAAGGGAGCAAGGGAGCAGGGGAGCAAGGGAGCAAGGGAGCAAGGGAGCAGGGGAGCAGGGGAGCAAGGGAGCAGGGGAGCAGGGGGAGTGTGGGGAGTGTGGGGAGTGTGGGGAGTGTGGGGAGTGGGGGGGGTGTGGGGAGTGTGGGGAG
>Ga0073934_10002262_pt1 | contig 41128 bp, 34 predicted proteins | sample LarsenN4metaG_FD_76834 | JGI IMG/M metagenome (GOLD analysis project Ga0073934, IMG submission 76834) | Hot spring sediment bacterial and archeal communities from British Columbia, Canada, to study Microbial Dark Matter (Phase II) - Larsen... ...
AGGCTTGCGCCCATTGCGAACAATTCCCCACTGCTGCCTCCCGTAGGAGTCTGGGCCGTGTCTCAGTCCCAGTGTGGCCGTCCGCCCTCTCAGGCCGGCTACCGATCGTCGCCTTGGTGAGCCGTTACCCCACCAACTAGCTAATCGGACGCGGGCCCCTCTTTGAGCGCCAGGTCTTACGATCCCCAGCTTTGATCTCCACCTGTTCAAAGGCGGGATGTTATGCGGTATTAGCGTCCCTTTCGGGACGTTATCCCCCACTCGAAGGTAGGTCACCCACGTGTTACTCACCCGTTCGCCACTCAGTTACCCCTTGCGGGGTAACCGCGTTCGACTTGCATGTGTTAGGCACGCCGCCAGCGTTGATTCTGAGCCAGGATCAAACTCTCATGTTAAAGAGGCTGTTCTCACCCGAAGGCGAGAGCAACGTTTAACGCGAGCGCCTGTTGAACTTGGCTCTTGCGTTGTTTGGTTACGTTGCAACTCCGACTTATTCCCGTTCGTCACGGGGTTCATCGGAGTCAAAGCTGACACTCGACGGTTCCAGCGAAACGCCCCACCGGGGCGCTTTGCCGGATGTCGTGCTTGCACGTCCTATCTAGTTTTCAAAGAACCGAGCCCGACGAACGTTTCGGCTCGTCGACCTGGCCCCCCAGCGATTTCGCCCGCGTCAGGGGAACCTTCTAAGGTTACTATCGGGTTCCCGGTCTGTCAACCCCTTTTGTGAGGGGGGTTTACTGGGATCCGAATAGGTCGTTCACCTGCAGTGCCGCGGGGATATCGAGGCCGATCACCCACTGCCGGACGGGCGTCCGTCAGGCGAACCTCCTAAGAGTATGGCCTCGCCGCAGGCTTGTCAACCGCGGAGGATTCTGATGAGGAAGTTGTCCTTTTTGCCCTTTCTCACCACGAAGAGCTGGCCGTCTATCGCCTCATCTGGCGTCAACCTCAGCCTCTCGTCGGAAACCCGCTCATCGTTGACATAAATCCCACCCCCTCGGATCAGGCGCGTCGCCTCGCTTTTCGAACTCGTCACGCCGGTTGAGGTCAGCAGATCGACGATCGGCCATCCTTCAGGCACGTAGGCCGTTGTCGACGAGGGTACGTTCGGAAACACCAAGAGCAACTCTGGAACCGACATCTCCCGGATGCTGCCGGCAAAAAGCTTTTCGGTTGCCGCCTCCGCCTCGCGCAGTGCCTCGTCCCCATGCACGAGTCGAGTCACCTCGCGTGCGAGCTCGCGCTGCGCGTGACGCTTCTCCGGTTCGCGCGCCCCGGCGGCCTCGAGCTCCACGATGCGCTCCGCCGGCAGAAATGTGAAGAACTTGAGATACCTCACGGCGTCGCGGTCGTCCGTGTTGATCCAGAACTGATAGAAGTCGTAGGGCCGCGTCAGCTGCGCATCGAGCCATACGGCCCCTGCTTCGGTCTTGCCGAACTTCGTTCCTGACGCCGTCGTGATGAGCGGCACCACGAGGCCGTAGGCTTTGCCGCCGCGGACGCGACGGATCAGGTCCATCCCGGCCGTGATATTGCCCCACTGATCGCTGCCGCCCAGCTGCAGCGTGCACTTGAAGCGGTCGTACAGCACCAGATAGTCGTACGCCTGCAGGAGCGCGTAGCTGAACTCGGTGTACGAAATCCCCTCCTCGCTGTCGATGCGGCGCTTCACCGATTCCTTCGCGAGCAGAGCGTTGACGGAGAAGTGCTTCCCGACGTCGCGCATGAAGTCGATCGCGCCGAGCTTCGTCAACCACTCCGCGTTGTTGATGAGGCGGGCCGGCGCGGCGGTCCTCTCGAAATCCAGGAACCGCGCGAGCTGCTGGCGGATGCCCTCGACGTTCGCTTCGACCCGCTCCATCGTCAAGAGCTGCCGCTCTGCGGTCTTGCCGCTTGGATCGCCGATGAGACCGGTGCCGCCGCCGACGAGGGCGATAGGCGCGTGGCCGAAGCGCTGGAACCGCGCCAGCGCCAGAATCGGCAGGAGCGACCCCACGTGCAGGCTCGCGGCGGTGGGATCGAAGCCGATGTAGACGGTGACTTTTTCGCGCGCGAGCAGATCGCGAACGGCCTCGGTCTCGTCGTAGATGAGGCCCCGCCACGCAAACTCGCCGTACACGTCCATCAGCCGCTACTATAAACCCGCCATGCTCGTGAGCCGGCGTGCGGCGATCAAAGGGGTGCTCGCAACAGCGGTCGGCACGCTCACCGGCGCGGCGGCGTATGGCACGGCATTCGAGCGGCACCGCATCGGGATCACCGCCGTCTCGCTGCCCGTCTCCGGTTTGCCGCCCGCGCTCGACGGTCTTCGCATCGGCTTTCTCACCGACATCCATCACAGTCGAATGGTGCCCGCCGCCGACATCTCGCACGCGGTCGAGCTGACGCTCGCCGAGCGGCCCGATCTCGTCGTGCTTGGCGGCGACTACGTGACGTTCGGCGATCGGGACTATGTCGGCCCGGTCGCCGAGCTGCTCGCGCCGCTCACCGCGCCGCACGGGGTCTTCGCGATTCTCGGCAATCACGACGACGATAAAGACATGCCCGCGGCGCTCGCGGCGCGGCACATCGCCGTGCTCAAGGACGCGCGGACGCGCCTCGAGATCCGCGGCGAACGGCTCGAGCTCGCGGGCGTCCGTTTCTGGACCCGCCGCCTCGAAGACGTCTCACGGGTGCTGCGAAAGGCCACAGATACCGTGATCCTGCTCGCGCACGATCCGCGCCGGCTGACTGAAGCCGCCGCGCTCAGCGTCCCCGCCGTGCTGTCGGGACACACGCACGGCGGTCAAGTCGTGCTGCCCGGCGTCGGCGCCGTGGCCCGAAGGCGGTTTCCCATCCTCGCGGGCCGCGGCTCGCGCGAGAACACATCGATCTTCGTGAGCCGGGGAGTCGGGACGGTCTACGTACCGGTACGGATCAACTGCCCGCCCGAAGTGGCGATGGTGACGCTGACCCGGCGCTCGCAGATCTGACGAACCGGCGGCCCTCGATTCGCCAACCGCCCGCGAGCACCATACTCACGGCCTCGGGGTAAGCCTTGTGCTCCTCGATCAGAATCCGCGCGGCAAGCGTATCAGGAGTGTCGCCCTCCACGACGGGCACCGCGCGCTGGAGCACGATTGGGCCGTTGTCGAGCTCGGATGTGACGAAATGCACCGTCACGCCGCTCACGCGGACGCCGTGCTCGATGGCCTGCCGCTGCGGATCGACGCCCGGGAAGGCCGGCAGCAGCGACGGGTGGATGTTGAGGATGGCGTTCGGATAGGCGTCGAGCAGCGGCGCGCCCACGAGTCGCATGTAGCCGGCCAGACAGACGAGGCCGACGTCGCGCGCCCGCAACTCGCGCACGATGGCGCGATCGTGATCGTCGCGCGACGGCCAGCCGCGATGGCTGATGGTCAGCGCGTCGATCCCCGCAGCACGCGCCCGTTCGAGCCCCTGTACATCGTCGCGATTGGAAATGACGACGACGATCGTCGCGTCGAGCCGGCCTTCGCGGCTGGCGTCGATGAGCGCCTGAAGATTGCTGCCGCGCCCCGAGATCAGAACGCCGAGCCGGCGGTTCACGGAACGTTGACGTAGCTGACCGACGGCGGCTCGCCCGCCACCACCTCGCCGATCACTCGCGCGTCTCGGCCGCCGCGTGCGGCCAGCTCCTCCATCAGCGGCTCCGCCTTGTCGCGCGCCGTCACCACGATCAGGCCCACGCCCATGTTGAACGTCCGCAGCATGTCGTCGATGGAGAGCTGACCGTTGCGCTGGAGCCATCGGAAGATCGGCGGGATCTCCCATGCGGCCAGATCGACGATGGCCGCGGTGCCGTGCGGGAGCACGCGCGGCACGTTGTCGGTGATGCCGCCGCCCGTGATGTGCGCCATCCCCTTGATGCGGCCGCCGTCGAGCAGCGGCTTGACGAGCGGAAGGTAGGAGCGGTGCGGCTCGAGCAGCTCCTCCCCGATCGTCCGGCCCAGCTCGGCGACATGGCTCTCGACCGTCAACCCGAGTCGCTCGAAGACGATCTGGCGCGCGAGCGAAAAGCCATTCGTGTGCAGGCCGGACGAGGGGACGCCAACCAGGACGTCGCCGACCACAATCGTGCGGCCGTTGATGACCCGCGCCCGATCCACGATCCCGACGATGAATCCGGCCAGGTCGTATTCGCCGTCCGCATAGAACCCGGGCATCTCCGCCGTCTCGCCGCCGAGCAAGGCGCACCCGTTGTCGCGGCAGGCGCTCGCTATGCCGCCGATGACGCGCTCGGCGATATCAGGCGACAGGCGACCGGTCGCGAGATAGTCGAGAAAAAAGAGCGGCTCGGCACCCTGCACGAGGATGTCGTTCACGCAGTGGTTGACCAGATCGAGCCCGACCGTATCGTGGCGCCGCGTGAGAAACGCGACCTTCAGCTTCGTGCCGACGCCGTCGGCGCTCGCCACGAGCACCGGCTCGCGAAGGCGGCCCGGCTCCAGCTGGAACAGCCCGCCGAACGACCCGATTTCCGACAGGACGCCCGCGGTGAACGTCGACCGCGCCAGCCCACGGATGCGCCGCACCGTCTCGTTTCCGGCGTCGATGTCGACCCCTGCGCTCTTGTAATCCACGTCAGAATCCCAATGCGTCGATGAGCGTCGCCGCCGCCCCGCGCGCCGGCGATCCCTCGTCCGCTGTCCAGTAGGCGGCGCGCGCGGCCGCGAAGAACTGCTCCTCGGCGAAATCTTCTTCGAGCTGCTCGAATCCGTCGCGGAGGAGCTCTATCGCACGCGCCTGTTCCTCGCTCGCGGCTCCCACAAACCAGGCCATGGTTTCGTCCGAACGGCGGAGCGCCAGCGCCGATAACGCCAGCGCCGCTTCCTCGCGTATCCGTGCCGCCGCGATGCCGCCGAGGTGCAGGAGGGCGCCGCGCGCGGCTGGATGCTCCTGCGCGATGATGGCAAGCGCCCCCGTTGCGGCGCGGATGGCATCCGGCCGCGCAGCTGGATTTCGGGCCGTCGCGGTCAACCAGTCGATATGGGCGCCGCAGTCGCTCGTCAGAAGGCATTCGGCGGCGCGGATCGCGGCGGCGACGTCGGGGGAAGGCTTCTCGATCGACGACAGCGTCGATACACGTGTATCGCCGATCCGTCCCAGCGCCAGCACCGCGTCGTCCTGGAGAGGACCGTCGAGCGCCGCCACCGAGGCGATGGCGTCTGCAGCATAGACGGCCCGGCGCTCGCCCAGCGCCTCGATGACCGCGCCGCGGAAGAAATCGAAGCCGCGCCCGACTTCGCTGATGAGCGTGCGCTGCACGAGATCGTCAGGCGGCAGCGCCGCGATCGCGCGCACGAGCGCCGGCCGCACGAACTCCGCCTGCTCGGTTTCGAGCGCCGCCAGCAGCATGGCGCGGAGGCCGGGATCGGGATGCCGTTCGAACCAGCGGTACACCACCTCGCGCACCCGATCGTTGCGGTCCCGCAGCAGGCTGCGCATCAGATCCGGCGTCTCGCGTGCCTCGAACGACGTGAGGATCACCAGCGCCCGGTAGCGGACGAACTGGTCGCTGTGTCCACGCACGGCGGCGACGAGCGCGGGCACGACTTCGGTCGAGGGCGCACGCCGAAGCTGGCGCGCGGCAATCGTGCGCGTCGCGTAATCGAAGACCGACAGATTGTCGATCTGACGCGCAATGTCGACCGCCTGCGCAGGCGTGAGAGGCGCGGCTTCGGAAACAGCCGCTGCGAGGACCACCATGACCCCGAACAGGAGACGTGGCGACACGGACGTCAGCTGATGACCGGGTCCTTTTCGAGAAGCGGCACCATCGGCTCTGGAACGTCGGCCGCAGCCGGCGACTCGGGACTGAGCTTGAGCGCCAGCTGGAGGTACGCCGCCTCGTCGCGTGGAAACGCCACGGGATACGTGCCGGTATAGCACGACGTGCAGTACTTCGACGCGCCGCCGTGGACCCCCGCGGTCAGCCCGTCGAGGCTCAGGTAGCCGAGGCTGTCGGCATCGAGGTACTTGCGAATCTCCTCGAGCGTATGCGTGGCGGCAATCAGCTCCGCGCGGCGCGGCGTATCGACGCCGTAGAAGCACGGCGAGATCGTCGGCGGACAGCTGATGCGCATGTGCACCTCGCGCGCCCCGGCGCCGCGCACCATCCGCACGATCTTCCGGCTCGTCGTCCCGCGCACGATCGAATCGTCCACGAGGACGACCCGCCGGCCTTCGATGATGCTGCGGACCGGATTGAGCTTCACCCGCACGCCGAAGTGCCGGATCGACTGGCGCGGCTCGATGAACGTCCGCCCCACGTAATGGTTTCGAATCAGGCCGAAGCGCATCGGGATCCCCGACGTCTCCGCAAATCCGACCGCCGCGCAGACACCCGAGTCGGGGATCGGCACGACGACGTCAGCCACGACGGGACGCTCGCGGGCCAGGCGCCGACCGAGATTGGTCCGCACCTCGTTGACGCTTTCGCCGAACACGTAGCTGTCCGGACGCGCGAAGTAGACGTGCTCGAAGATGCACTGCGCCTGCGGCGCCGGCAGGAACGGCTTCACCGACTTGAAACCCGCTGCGCTGACGACGACCAGCTCGCCCGGCTCGACGTCACGCTCGTAGGTGGCGCCGATGAGGTCGAGCGCGCACGTCTCCGAGCACAGCACCCAGGCGTCGTCGAGCCGGCCGATGACGAGCGGCCGGAACCCGTGCGGGTCACGGACGCCGAACAGCCGGTCGCGCGTCATCATCACGAAGGAGAACGCACCGCGGACCTGTGCGAGGGCGTCGACGAGCGCCCGCTCGCTGCCGTCCTCGCGCGACCGGGCGAAGAGGTGCACGACGACCTCGGTATCGCTGCTCGTCTGGAAGATCGCGCCTTCGCGAACGAGCGCCTCGCGCACGTCGCTCGCGTTCACCAGATTCCCGTTGTGGCAGATCGCAAACTGCCCGTGCACGCTGTCGACGACGATCGGCTGCGCGTTGGCGACCCGGCTCTCGCCGGCGGTCGAGTACCGGACGTGGCCGATGGCGAGATGTCCCGGCAGCGTGGCGAGCGCCTCGGCGTCGAACGCCTCGTTGACGTACCCCATCGCCTTTCGATGGCGCACGACCGTCCCGTCGGAGGCCGCAATGCCGGCGCTCTCCTGTCCGCGATGCTGAAGCGCGTACAGCCCGAGGTAGGCGAGGTTGGCCGCCTCGCTGTGCCCGAAGATCCCGAAGACGCCGCACTCCTCGCGGAACTTATCCAGCATGGTGGGTGGACACTTAGTTTACGACCTTTAGGCCACCGCGCGCGGCCGACCGAACCAGCGCCCGATGGCATTCGCCCAGACATCCTCTGCTTCTGCGAGCGAGTCGTCGATGACGATGTCGCCGTCGATCGCGATCCGGATGCGCTCGCCGCCGACGCGACCGATGACCGCTACCGGTACGCCAGCCGCAGTTGCCAGTCCCGCCAGCTCATCCGCGCGAGCGGCAGCGACGGAAACGACGACGCGCGACGCGGATTCGCCGAAGAGCGTCGCGATGGCGCTGAACGCTGTCTCGGAGGCTGCAACGGCCGGTACGTCGACCGACGCGCCAAGTCCGGTATCGAAGCAGCATTCGGCAACGGCGACCGCCAGTCCACCTTCCGCGCAGTCGTGCGCGGACCGGATCAGTCCGGCGGCGATCCCGTCCACCACCAGCCGCTGCAGCGCCGCTTCGAGCGTGAGATCGAGCGTGGGCGGCGTCCCGCGCACGAGGCCGTGCACCAGCTTCAGATACTCGCTGCCGCCGAGCTCATCACGGCCCGTTCCCAGCAGGACGATCGCATCGCCCTCGCCGCGAAATGCGCGCCGGACCACGGTCGATGCGTCTTGAATGAGGCCGACCACGCCGACGACCGGCGTCGGCAGCACGGCGCGGCCGTCGGTTTCGTTGTAGAGGCTGACGTTGCCGCCCGTGATCGGCACATCGAGCGCGCGGCACGCGGCGCCCATCCCTTCGACCGCGCGCGCGAATTGCCACATGATCTCCGGCCGCTCGGGATTGCCAAAGTTGAGGCAATTGGTCGCGCCGATCGGCTGTGCACCCGTGCAGGCGACGTTGCGTGCCGCCTCGGCGACCGCCAGCTGCGCACCGAGGAACGGATCGAGATAGACGAAGCGCCCGTTGCCGTCCACCGACATGGCAAGCGCGCGCGCCGTGCCCTTGACGCGCACGACGCCCGCGCCCATGCCGGGAACCACGAGCGTGTTCGTCCGCACCATGTGGTCGTATTGCCGGTAGACCCACTGTTTGCTGGCAACCGCGGGCGACGCCAAGAGGCGCCTGAAGACATCACGTATCGGCGGCGGCGCCCCGAGCGACGGCAGAGGCAACCGCTGTGCCTCCGCGAGAGACGCAGGCTCGGCCATCGGCCGTCGATAAACGGGCGCCTTGTCCGTGAGCGCCTCGTTCGGAATGTCGGCCACCACCTCGCCGTGGTGCTTGACGCACAGACGGCCGTCCGTCGTCACGTCGCCGATGCGGACCGCATGCAGATCCCACTTCTCGAAGATTCGTTCAACGTCGGCTTCGCGGCCGCGCTTGACGACCAGCAGCATCCGCTCCTGCGACTCCGAGAGCATGATCTCGTAGGGCGTCATGCCGGTCTCGCGCTGGGGCACGAGCGAGACGTCGATCGTGATGCCGGCGCCCCCGCGCGATCCCATTTCGCACGTGGAGCACGTCAGGCCGGCGGCGCCCATGTCCTGGATGCCGACGAGCGCCCCGCTCCGCATCACTTCGAGGCACGCCTCGAGGAGCAGCTTCTCCATGAACGGATCGCCCACCTGCACGGCGGGCCGCTTCTCCGCCGACTTCTCGTCGAACTCCGCCGATGCCATTGTCGCGCCGTGGATCCCGTCGCGGCCCGTCTTCGCGCCGACGTAGTAGACGGCGTTGCCGGCGCCTGAGGCGACGCCCTTCACGATCTCGTCCGCTTTCGCGATACCCAGACAGAAGACGTTGACGAGCGGATTACCCGTGTAGCTCTCGTCGAAGGCGATCTCTCCGCCAACGGTCGGAATGCCGATGCTGTTGCCGTAGCCGGCGATGCCGGCCACCACGCCGGCAAAGGTCCGGCGCACCAGCGGATCGTCGAGCGGCCCGAAGCGCAGCGAGTTCAGGAGCGCCATCGGCCGCGCCCCCATCGTGAAGATGTCGCGGATGATGCCGCCGACGCCGGTCGCGGCGCCCTGATACGGCTCGATGAACGACGGGTGGTTGTGGGACTCGATCTTGAAGACAGCGGCGAGACCGTCGCCGATGTCGACGGCGCCCGCGTTCTCGCCCGGCCCCTGCAGCACGCGGCGCCCCGTCGTCGGCAGCGTCTTCAGATGCACGCGCGAGCTCTTGTAGCTGCAGTGCTCGGACCACATCACGGAGAAGATGCCGAGCTCGGTGACCGTCGGCTCGCGCCCGAGCATCTCGAGGATACGCTCGTATTCGTCGCGGGTGAGGCCGTGCTGCTGGATGAGCTCGTCGGAGATGGTCTTCATCGCGCCGCCGCCGCCTTCGCCGAAGCTACGGCGGCCAAGGCGCCCTGGGTCACCGACCTGACGGCGGACTCGAGGACGACGAGACCGTCGGCGCTGCCGAGGGCGAGCTCGCAGGCGCGTTCGGGATGGGGCATCAGCCCGACGACGTTCCGCGCCTCGCTGCAGAGACCCGCGACGTTGGCCACCGAACCGTTGGGGTTCGCGTCCGGCGTCACGACGCCCTCGGGCGTCGTGTAGCGGAAGATCACCTGCCGATTCCGCTCGAGCCGCTCCACCACATCGGGCTCGGCGTAGTAGTTCCCCTCGCCGTGCGCGATGGGAATCCGGAGCACCTGCCCGCGCCGGCACGCGACCGTGAACGGCGTGTCCGTCTGCTCGACGCGGACGAAGACGTGCACGCACTGGAACTTCACGCTGCGGTTCCGGAGCATCGCGCCCGGCAGCAGCCCGGCCTCGAGCAGCACCTGAAAGCCGTTGCAGATGCCGAGCACGGGGCCGCCGGCCTCGGCAAAGCGGCGGACCTCCTGCATGATCGGCGAGAAGCGCGCGATGGCGCCCGTGCGCAGGTAGTCGCCGTGGGCGAAGCCGCCCGGCAGGATGACGGCATCGGCGCCGGCCAGGCTCGTCTCCTTGTGCCAGATGAACGCGGCGTCCTGACCGAGCACGTGCTTCACGGCATGGTAGGCGTCGTGATCGCAGTTGGATCCGGGAAAGACGACAACGGCAAATTTCATCGGGCAGCCGCCTCTGCGGTCGTAACGATCTCGATTCGATAGCTCTCGATGACCGGATTTGCCAGCAGCCTGTCCGCCGCCTCGGCCGCAATACGGCGCGCCTCGTCCGGCGTCCGCGCGTCGATATCCAGCTCGAAGTACTTTCCCTGCCGCACGTCCTTCACCGATGCGTAGCCGAGCGTATGCAGCGCCTCCGCCACGGTCGTCCCCTGCGGATCGAACACCGACGGCTTCAACGTGACGAATACCCGGGCACGCATCAGACGGCGACCTCCTGAAATACGCGATCGAAGATATGGTCCACGTGACGAAGCTGCTCGCCGAGATCGAACGCCCGCTCGATGTCGGCCGGCTTCAGCACCGCGGTGACTTCCGGATCATCGAGGAGGAGCGTCTTGAACTCGCGCCCCTCGGTGAAGGAGCGCATCGCATGCCGCTGGACCCATTCGTACGCCTGCTCGCGCGAGACCCCGCGGCGCGCCAGCTCGAGCAGCACTGTACCCGAGAACACGACGCCGCGCGACCGCTCGAGGTTTTCGCGCATTCGCTCGGGATAGACGACCATCCCGCGGACGATGCGCGTGAAGCGCCGGATCATGTGGTCGAGCGCAATGAAGCTGTCGGGCAGAATCACGCGCTCCACCGACGAGTGCGAGATGTCACGCTCATGCCAGAGCGCGTTGTTCTCGAACGCGGCGCCGGCGTTGGCGCGCAGGAGCCGCGCGAGCCCGACGATCTGCTCGCAGCCGACCGGATTCCGCTTGTGGGGCATCGCGGACGACCCCTTCTGCCCCTGCGCGAACGGCTCTTCGACCTCTCCGATCTCCGTCTTCTGCAGCCCTCGGATCTCCAGCGCGCATTTCTCGAACGTGGAGGCTGTAATCGCCAGCGCCGAGAGCAGCTCGGCGTGCCGGTCGCGCTGGATCACCTGCGAGGCGACCGGCGCCGGCTCGAGGCCGAGCGTCCGGCAGACATCCGCCTCGACAGCGGGCGGCAGATGCGCGAACGTGCCGACGGCGCCAGACAGCTTGCCGACCGACACCGTCTCGCGGGCGCGGCGGACGCGCTCGACGTCGCGCCCGAGCTCCGCATACCACAGCGCCAGCTTCAGCCCGAACGTCATCGGCTCGGCGTGCACGCCGTGCGTGCGGCCGATCATCACCGTCGTCCGGTGTTCCTCGGCGCGGGCACGAACGGCCTGCATCAGACCTGCGAGCCCCTGAAGAATCAGGTCGCAGGCCTCGCGCATCTGCAACGCCTGCGCCGTGTCGATGACGTCAGAGGAGGTGAGGCCGAAGTGCAGCCATCGCGCGGACGGCCCCACGTGTTCGGCGACCGCCGTGGTGAAGGCGACGACGTCGTGCTGCGTGACCTGCTCGATTTCCTCGATGCGCGCGATGTCGAACCGCGCCCGTTCGCGCAGATCGCGCGCGGCCTGGAACGGCACGATTCCGGCGCGGGCCATCGCGTCGACCGCGGCGAGCTCGCCCTGGAGCCAGGTCTCGTACTTCCGCTGGTCGCTCCAGATGCGACCCATCTCCGCGCCGGTGTACCGACTAATCACGCGTTATCCCAGTGAGAGCCTTTCGCGCGGCAGCTGCAGGCCGTTGACCGCCCCCAGCACGGTCGCGGCCAAGGTGCCGTCCGTGAACAGATCCCGCGCCACCCGCTGCACGTCGTCGGGGGTGACGCGCTCCACTCCGTCGAGCGTCTCGTCCAACCCGAACTGCCGATCGAAGTAAATCTCCTGCCGCGCCAGGTGCGACATGCGGCTCGACGTGCTCTCGAGGCTCAGCATCAGGCTGCCCTTGAGATGATCCTTCGCCCGCCGCAGCTCCGCGTCGGGAAGCTGCTCCTCCTTCAGCCGTCGCAATTCCGCGATGACGACGTCCACGAGCTCGCCGACGGCGTCGTTGGCGCAGCCGGCATAGACGGTGACCGCCCCCGCGTCCCGATACGCGCTGAGACCGCTGAAGACGGCATACGCCAGCCCGCGTTTTTCGCGGACGTTCTGGAACAGCCGCGAGCTCATCGACCCGCCGAGCACCGTGTTCAGCACGTAGCTGGCATACCGGTCGGCGTGGTCCTGCCGGTATCCGCCGGTGCCGAGGCAGACGTGGCTCTGCTCGAGTTCCTTGTTCCGGATCAACACGTCGGCGACGATGCGCGGCGGCTTGTCGACGACAGGGTCGCTGGACGAAGGAAGCCGCTCGAAGTACCGCCAGACGAGGTCCCGCACCTGTTGATGCTCGACGTTGCCGACCGCCACCACGATGAGGTTCGGCGACGTGTACGCCGCGCTGAAATAGCGCCGCAGCCCGTCGGCGTCGAGCGACTCGACGGTCTCACGCGTCCCGAGAATCGGCCGGCCGAGCGGATGGTCGCGCCAGAACCGCTCCGTGAACAGCTCGTGCACCAGGTCGTCAGGGGTGTCCTCGACCATCTTGATCTCTTCGAGCACCACCTTCTTCTCGCGATCGATGTCGACGGGACTGAATGCCGGTCGCATCACGATGTCCGACAGGACATCGACCGCCAGCGGCAGGTGCTCGTCGAGCACCTTGATGTAGTAGCTCGCGTACTCCTTGGCGGTGAAGGCGTCCATCTGGCCGCCGATCGAGTCGATCGTCTGGGCGATGTCCTCGGCGCTGCGCGTCGCGGTGCCCTTGAAGAGCATGTGCTCGACGAAGTGCGCGATGCCGCTCTGCTCGACCGGCTCATGGCGTGAGCCGCGGGCGAGCCACACCCCGATGCTCACCGAGCGCACGTGCGGCATCCGCTCGGTTACGAGCCGGAGTCCATTGGGAAGCACGTCACGAACGATGGTTGCTGGCGCCACTGATGTTCAGGATCGGCTTGCTCGCCGCAAACCGTTGACAGACAGGCAATTAGAAGAACGTGTCTATCATAGCACGGAATCGGCCGCGTCCGACCGAAAGCGGTTGAGGTTGTACAATCGAATGCTCGCATCTTCCTGGAAATGCGAGACATAGCATGACCTGGTCACGCATCGATCTGGCGGAGCTCGACGTTGCTGAGCTGGAGGCGGCCCTCGAGGCGCGCGGCGTCGAGCGCTTTCGCGCACGTCAGCTCTACCGCTGGATCTACAAACGCGGCGTCACCGACATCGACCGGATGACGGACCTGTCGCGGACGCTGCGCGAGACGCTCAAGACGGAGTTCGTCCTTTCGACGCCACGCACGGTCGGCGATGAGCGCTCGACCGACGGCACGCGCAAGTTCGTCCTCGAGCTGGCCGACGGCAGGCGCATCGAGGCCGTCTTCATCCCTGACACGCCGTCGATGACCTTGTGTATCTCCACGCAGGTTGGGTGCGCGATGTCTTGCGGCTTCTGCCTCACCGGCAAGATGGGCCTCGTGCGCAACCTCACCGCCGGCGAGATTGCCGGGCAGGTGCGCGTGCTCGCCGCCGCGACCGGCCTTCTCGACCATCCGTTCAACATCGTGCTGATGGGGATGGGCGAGCCGCTGCACAACTACGACACCACGATGAAGGCGCTGCGGATGCTTCACTCGGCGCACGGCCTGGCCGTGTCGCCCCGTCGCGTCACGCTGTCGACGGTCGGCATCGTCCCTGGGCTCGAACGCCTCGCACGTGAGCCGCTCATGCCGAACCTCGCGATCTCGCTGCACGCGACCACCGACGAGCAGCGGACGATGCTCGTGCCGCCCAACCGGAAGTATCCGCTCGCGCAGATTCTCGACGTCTGCCGCCGGTTCCCGCTGAAGAAGCGGAGCCGCATCACGTTTGAGTACGTGCTGCTCGACGGCGTGAACGACACGCCGGAGGACGCGCGGCGGCTGGTGAAGCTGCTCGCGGGCATCAAGGCGAAGGTGAATGTGATTCCCCTCAATCCAGCGCCGGGAATTCCGTACGACCGGCCGTCGGATGAGCGCGTCGACCGGTTCGCGCAGATACTCGCCGATCGGCACCTCACCGTTTCAGTGCGCAAGAGCCGCGGGCGCGACATCCGCGCCGCATGCGGTCAGCTGATTGTCGAAGGGGGGACGAAGAAGTCGGCGGCGCAGCAGATGGCGCTCTTGATGAGATAACGCAAATCGGCCTTACTCCTCGGGCGGTGCGCCGCCCATTTTCGCCAGGTCCTCCTGTCTGACGCGATCGACATTGAACTTGCCCGCCGACGCGATCATCTTGTCGATCACCTCGTCGAAGTCGAACTCGGTCGCCTTCGAAAAGCGGATCGGATTGATCCGCGCCACGACGAACGGCTTGAGGTAAGGGCTCGTCAGGCCCTTCTTCTTCAGCGCGTCGACCACTTTTCCGACGGCGTCGTCGAGCGTGAGCACCTTGGCCGCGCGGCGCTCGCGCTCCTTGAGCGCCTTCGGCATGGGCTCCTCAAGGAAATCGTCGATGCGCCGGAGCACCGGATGGTACGCGCCGCCGCTCAAGCTGCGGCGCTCCTCGTACGCGGCGCCGAGCGTCAGATACGGCGCCTGCTCGAACTCGAACGCGTAGTCGCACTCGTGTCCGGCTTTCTGCTTGGCGAGCGCGCGGGCCATGCGGATCGTTTCGAGCGACTTCTCCTTCACGTTGTGCGCCTTTTCGGTGTTGAGCGCGAGGATCTTGAACGCCACCTCGGGCTCCGGGACGAGGAGGCCGACGATCGTCTTCGCGCCGAGCTTCCGCATGGCCTGCAGGCGATGGTTGCCGTTCGGCGTCCAGTACGCGTTGTCGTGCCGGATGAGGACGACGGGATCCAGAAAGCGTCCGACCTTCTCGATGACCGTCATCAGCCGCTTGATGTGCGCATCTGACGGGTCGCGCTGATACGGCGTCGGCTCCACACGATCGATCGGCAGGGCCACGAGCAGCACGAGTGAGCCGCCGAAGGGATCGTGGTACGACCCGAGCACGGCACCGCCGTCGCGTTCGACCTGCGCGGCGAGCTCATTCGCGCGCGGGTCCGCCGCGCGCACCTCCGCGGTCGTCAGCCCGACGGATGCAGCCGCGGCCTTCTTCCGGCGAGTGGCCTTCTTCTTCGCCATCAGTCGTCCACGCGCGCGTCGTATTCGTCCTCGACGCGTACGTGTACCCATTCGTTGCGGTTGCGCTGGTGGTCGAGCCGCAGCTTCAAGTAGTTCCCTGTCACCGCAGACTGCCCATCGTCAACGGTGAGGGCTCGCAGCCTCCGCCCGATCTGCGATCGACGGAAGCGCCGCGCCGTGCGCTCGCCGATGGCGCGGATCTCGCGGGCGCGATCGCGGATTGTACGACCATCCACCTTCGGCTCGCGCCGCGACGCCTCGGTACCGGGTCGATCCGAATACGGGAAGACGTGCAGGTGTGTCAGCGGCAGCGCCTCCAACACGTGCCGCATCTCCTTGAAATGACCGTCGGTCTCTCCCGGAAACCCGACGATGATGTCGGACCCGATCGCGGCGTCCGGCAGCCGGCGCCTGATGCGATCGATCAGGTCGCGGTAATACGCCACGGTATACGGACGCCGCATCTCACGAAGCATCGGGTCGGACCCGTGCTGGAGCGGCAGATGAAAGTGCGGCGCGAACCGCGGCGACGCCGCGATCAGATCGACAACCGCCGGCGTGCAGTCCATGGGCTCGACCGAGCTGATGCGGAAGAGGGCGTCGGCATCGACCGCCGCCAGCGCGGACAGCAGCGACATCAGCGTTCGGCCGTCGCCGATGTCACGCCCGTACGATCCGAGGTGAACACCGGTGATCGCGATTTCCTTGTAGCCCGCGCCGATCGCGCGTTCGATGTCGGTAAGGACCCGTACCAGCGGACGCGAGCGGCCGGCACCCCGCGTCGATGGGATGATGCAGTAGCTGCAGCGCTCCTCGCAGCCGGTCTGGACGCGCAGCGTGAGCGCCGTTCGCCCGGCGACGCCCGGCGCCAGCGTGCCGCCGCACGCGCCCTCGCCGCCGCCGAAGCGCTCCGCCGTCGTCAGCCCGAGGTCGTCGCCGACGAGGCGAACGAGCGTGTCTTTCTCGTCGTTCCGAACCACCCGTACGACGTTCGGCAGCGCCGCCAGCTCCGATGGCCGGCGGGTCGCGTAACACCCGGTGACCACCACGCGCACGTCGGGATTGGCCCGCGCGACGCGACGGATCGTCTGCCGAGCCGCCTGGTCGGCGCTTGCCGTCACCGAGCAGGTGTTGACCACGACGAGATCGGCGTCTTCCGGCGGCGCCGCGGACGCTCCACATGCACGCAGGTCGTCCTCGAGTGCGAGCGAGTCGGCCTGGTTCACGCGGCAGCCAAAGGTGAGGATGGCGTACTTCATATGTCGGCGAACCTAAAGGTCCGCCTCTGTCTTCAACGCCTTGCGGCCGATGTCGCGGCGGAACTGCATCCCGTCGAAGCGGATGCACGCGGCAGCGCGATACGCCACGTCGATCGCCTCCTGGTACGTCGCGCCGCGACCAACGACCGTCAGCACGCGTCCTCCCGCCGTCACCAGTCGGCGCTCGTGTGCGCGCGTCCCCGCGTGAAACACGAGCGCGCCGGGTACTCGCGCCGCATCCGTGAGGCCGGTGATCGGCTGACCGGTCTCCACCGCGTCCGGGTATCCAGCCGACGCCAGGACGACGCCGACGTGCGGCTCCGGCCGGAACCGGGCGGAACGCGACGGCAGGGCGCGCGTCGCCGCTGCGCCAAGGAGCCACGCCAGGTCCTCGTCGAGCCGCGGCAGCACCACCTGCGCCTCCGGATCGCCGAACCGCACGTTGAACTCCACGACCTTGGGACCATCGGCGGTGAGCATGAGGCCGACGTACAGGAACCCGCGGAACGGCGTCCCCTCGCGCGCCATGCCGTCGAGCACCGGACGCACGATTTCGTCGAGCACGCGCCGCTCGACGTCGGGCGTCAGGCGCGGGGCCGGCGCAAATGCGCCCATCCCACCCGTATTCGGCCCGCGATCGTCGTCGAAGATCCGCTTGTGATCCTGCGCGGACGAAAGGGGCACGCACGCGGTGCCGTCGGCGAGTACGAAGTACGACGCTTCCTCGCCGACGAGAAACTCCTCGAGCACCACGCGATCGCCGGCCGCGCCAAAACGGCGGTCGGTCATCGCGCTCCGAATGGCGTCCGCCGCCGATGCACGATCATCTGCGATGACTACGCCCTTGCCGGCGGCAAGGCCGTCGGCTTTGATGACGAGCGGATAGCCAAAGCGTCCATCCGCGATTGCGGCTTCCGCCGCCGTAGCCGACTCGCACACCGCGAATCGCGCCGTCGGGACGCCGTGACGCGCCATGAACGCCTTCGCAAACGCCTTGCTGCACTCGAGCGCTGCCGCCGCGCGCGTCGGTCCGACGACCGCGTAGCCGTGCGCGTCGAACAGGTCCACGATGCCGGCGCCGAGCGGCTGCTCGGGTCCGACCACGGTGAACTCGACCTGCTCGCGCCGCGCGACGTCCAGGATGCTTTCGGGGCGGGAGAGGTCCGCCGGCAGGCATCTGCCCACCTCGGCCATGCCTGGATTACCCGGCGCGCACACCACCTCCGTCACGGCACGCTCGCCTGCAAGCTTCCATGCCATCGCGTGCTCGCGGGCTCCGTTGCCAACGACGAGGATCTTCATGGAAAAGCGTGCAATTACCTGTCGGACAACAGGTTGGAAGGGACAACTATTTCGTTGACGTGGCGGCGGGTTGCGCCTAGAATCCGCGCCTACCTACTGTGCTAGCCTAGCACATTCGGCTCTTTTCAACGGCCGTCACAGTAGGCCCTCGGGCCGGAATACAGGCCCCCAACGCGCAGAGTCTGCATGTTGGGGTGCATAAGGGGGTGTTTCACAAGCGTGGCTGAAGTCAAGCTTCAGGAAGGCGAATCAATCGAAAGCGCCCTCCGACGCTTCAAGCGCAAAGTGCAGCAGGAAGACATCATCAAGGACATCAAGAAGCACTCCTTCTATCTGAAGCCGGGTGATAAGCGGAGGGCGAAGCAGGCACTGGCACGGAAGCGCAACCGGAAGAAGCTCCGACGCGAATCGGAATAGCGCGCCGGCGTGGGCGCTGACGCGCGGCGCTCGCGCGTTGGCGCCAATCGACGAGCACGAGGTGGCGACCGATGGAGTTCCAAGACAAGACCCTGCGGTGCGTGGACTGTGGCGCGGAATTCATTTGGACGGCCGGCGAGCAGCTCTTTTTCGCCGACAAGCAGTTCAAGAACGAACCGAAGCGCTGTAAGAGCTGCAAGGCGAAGCGCGCGAATCGCGTGGCCTCCGGGTCAGCCCCTCGTGAGCGCGTCGAAACGCAGACGACCTGTTCGGCCTGCGGCAAGGAAACCACCGTGCCGTTTCGGCCGACACAGGGTCGTCCGGTCTTCTGCAAGGAGTGCTTCCAGCAGCGGAAGTTCGCGGGCGCTGGAGGCGTCTAGTCTCCAGGCGCGTCGCCGCCGACATCATGCTCAAGGGCCAGGCCCCCGGTCTGGCCTTTGTTTTTCCAGTGGCATACGTTCATAGGGAGAGTTCATGCAGATCGAAGAACGCGCGGCCGGAGACGTCACGATCCTCGACCTCAAGGGCAAGATGACGCTCGGCGAAGGCGACGAGGTGCTCAAGGACAAGATCAACAGCCTCGCGCATCAGGGCCGAAAGAAGATCGTGCTGAACCTGGCCGGCGTCCCGTACATCGACAGTGCCGGGCTGGGCGAGATCGTGCGCACCTATACGACGATCAGCCGTCAGGGCGGCAGCCTGAAGCTCCTGGGGCTGACCAAGCGGATCACCGATCTTCTGTCGATCACGAAGCTGCTGACGGTGTTCGAGACCTACGACAACGAGGCCGATGCCGTGCGGAGCTTCTCCTCCGCCAGCGTCTGAGCACCCTCTCACATTTCGCGGCGTCGCTTCGTCCCGAGCAGTGGACGAAGAATCTCCTGCTGTTCGCCGGCCTGATCTTCGGAGGACGCCTGCTCGAGCCGGCGGCCGTGCTGCTGGCCGTCCTGGCCTTCGCCATCTTCTGCGCGCTCTCGGGCGCGATGTACCTGGTGAACGACATCCGCGACCGGCAGGCCGACCTGCGCCATCCGCTCAAACAGACGCGGCCGATCGCCTCGGGCGCACTCGCCACGCGGACGGCAGCGGGGGCTGCGGTGGCGCTCATCGCGGGCGCAGAAGCCGTCGCCGCGCTCGTCGCGCCGTCGCTGGCGGCGGTCGCCGCCGCGTACGTGGTGCTGCTCCTTCTCTACTCGACCGCACTCAAGCACGTCGTGATCGTCGACGTGCTCGTCATCGCTGCCGGATTCGTCCTGCGGGCGGTTGCCGGCGCGGTCGCCGTCGACGTGCCGATCCGGCCGTGGCTTCTGATCTGCACGACGCTGCTCGCGCTCTTCCTAGCCCTCAGCAAGCGGCGGCACGAGCTGGTGCTGCTCGGCGAGGGCGCGGCAGACCACCGGCGGATTCTGGAGGAATACAGCCCGTATCTCCTGGATCAGATGATTGCCGTCGTCACGGCGTCGACCGTCATTGCCTATGCGGTGTTCGCGACCAGCGCCGAGACCGCCGAGCGCCTCGGGACCCCGCGGCTGGGCCTGACGGTTCCGTTTGTGCTCTACGGGATCTTCCGATATCTCTATTTAGTGCACCAGAAGCGCGGGGGCGGCAGCCCCGCCGCGCTGCTGCTGAACGACCGGCCGCTGCTGGCGTGCGTGGCCCTTTGGGCGGGCACCGTGATGTTGCTGATGTATACGCCGCTCGGAAAGTAGACAGATGCCTTTTGTCATCGACGCCCCGGCTGTTCGTGAATCCGGCGCACGTAGCCGCACGGCCCGCGTGGCGGTGGTGCGTACACGGCCGGAGACCGTCATCGACGACTACGCGCGCGTCATGGAGCTCGCGCGGTACCGTGACGTGCTGGCGCGCGACCGCGATACGCTGCTGAAGCTCAACCTGTCGTGGACGAAGTACTTCCCGGCCTGCTCGTCGCAGCCGTGGCAGGTGGACGGCATCGCGGCGAAGATGCTCGCCGACGGCTTCGACCGGGCGCGCCTCATCCCCGTCGAAAACCGCACCGTCGTCACCGACCCGCGCGCGGGATGCCGCAACAATCGCTGGGAACCGGTGCTCGAACGGCATGGGCTGACCTTCACTCCACTCACCGAGGTCGAGTGGCGGGTATATCGCTTCAAGAGTCCGCTCCTCAAGCTGAACGACATCTTCCCTGAAGGCATTCAAATTCCCGCGATCTATCCCGGGCGGCAGATCGTGCACCTGCCGACCGTGAAGACGCATGGCCACGCGGTGATGACCGGCGCGGTCAAGAACTCGTTCGGCGGGCTGCTGCGCGAGGTGCGCCACTACGCTCATAAGTACATGCACGAGGTGCTGGTCGATCTCCTGTACATGCAGCGCGAGCTCCATCCGGCGGTGTTCACCGTCATGGACGGCACTGTCGCAGGCGACGGCGCGGGGCCGCGCACGATGGTCCCGCGCGTGAAGAACCTCCTGCTCGCAGCGGCCGATTCCGTGGCCATCGACGCGATCGCCGCGAAGCTCATGGGGTTCGATCCGCTGTCGATTCCGTTTCTCCGCATGGCGCACGAGCGCGGCCTCGGCATCGCCGATCCGCGCGAGATCGAGCTTGTCGGCGACGACGTGTCGCGCGAGAACTTCGGATTCCGGACCCGCCGCTCGCTCGTGATCTGGGGCGACCAGATGATCCGCAAGGGGTTCCTCCGGCCGCTCGAACGCCTGCTCCTGCACTCGCCGCTCGTCGTGTGGGCCCCCGCCGCCTCGAACCTGTACCACGATGCGCTGTGGTACCCCACAATCGGCCGGGCGCGCATCCGCGACTTTATGCGAACCGAGTGGGGGCGGCTCTTCAGAAAGTACTGACCGATGGATCCACATCAGGACCGGCGGCGGGGACACTTCCACCGGGGCCGTCGCGGCCAGGACCGCCGCGGCTTCGATCGGCGCGCGCCGGCGCAGCCGCCGCCGCAGCCGGGGCGCGACCAGATCGACGTCGAGCAGATCATGCGGGAGATTCGCGCCCGCATCGCCCAGCGGCAGGGCGTCGAGCTGTCGCACCAGCAGATCGACGACTTCGCGGCGCGGCGGCTGGAATACATCCTCGATCCGCGCGCCATGAAGCCCGAATTCCTCGAGACGCTGCGGCGCAGCGCGGATGAGGTGATCGAACGCCAGGGGAAGCGCCTCCCGGCCGAACCGGTGTACGTGTTCGAGGACACGACGCTGTACGACTCGCATCGCGGGATCCTTCGGTTGATTCGGAAGCTGCTGAACCCGCTGCTGAAGCTGTTCTTCAACCCGAACCCGCTCATCCGCGCGCTGCATCTGCAGGCAAAGCTGAACGTGGAGGCCGCCGAACGCGACGCCATGCGCGAGCGGTGGCAAGCGGAGTGGAACTCACTGCACTACAAGATTGTCGAGCGTCTTGTGACCGAAGTCGCGCGCCTGAGCCTCGAGGTGCAGGCGCTCTCAACGCGCATCGAGTCGCTCGGCGCGCGGGTTGATTTCGCCGATCGGCGGGTGCGCGCGATCGAAGGGACGGTCCACCAGCTTCGACCGAGCGGGCGGCCGCCGGAAGCGGCCGCGCCCGTCCGTCCGCAAGAGACAGCGCCTGCGCCCGAGGGCGCGCCTGAGGCGGCACCCTCCACCGAGGGTGGCCGGAAACGCCGGCGCCGCCGCCGCGGACGCCGCGGCGTTGCGATGATGACGGAGGGTGCGCCAACTGTGGCACTGACGACTCCGGAGCCCACCCCTGGAGAAGCGGAACCCGGCGATGAACCGGAGACCGGCGCTGAGGAACCCGAGGGCGGCATCGAAGCTACCGATCAGGTGGCTGCGGCCGGACCGATCGCATGGGAGACGGAAGCGACGGGTGAACCGGAACCGCCGCCGGCCACGCCGGGGCCGCCCGACACATCGCCCCCATCAGCGCCAACGCCGTCCGCCTTCGAGCACGACGACACGGATCGTCTGGAGTAGCGGCGCTGAAGATCGCCATCGTTGTTCAGCGGTACGGCGCTGACATCAGCGGCGGTGCCGAGTTGCACGCCCGTTACATTGCGGAGCTGCTGGCCGAGCGCCTGACGGTTCGCGTCTTCACCACGTGCGCGCGCGACTATGTCACCTGGGACAACGCGTTCCCGGCCGGGACGGAGGAGATCAACGGCGTCCCCGTCGAGCGCTTTCGCGTTGCCCGCACCCGCAATGTCGAGGCGTTCGGGCGGGCGTCCCGCCGCGTGTTCGGCCGCGCCCATACGCTGCAGGAGGAGATCGAGTGGTTGCAGGAGCAGGGGCCGGTGGCTCCGGATCTGATCCGGCGCCTCCGTCGGGTGCGCCGGCAGTTCGATTTCGTCCTGCTCTTCAGCCTTCGGTACTTCCCGACCTACTACGGTGCGCGCGCGTGCGCCGATCGCGCCATCCTGGTGCCGACAGCCGAACGCGAGCCGGCCGTCGCATTGCGTCTCTTTCAGCCGGTGCTCCGCGGTGTTCGCGGAATCATGTACAACTCGCTGGAGGAACGCGCGATGATCCACGCACTCGCCGGCAACGACGAGGTGCCGGGCGTCGTCGTCGGCGTCGGATCGAGGATTCCCGCGACCGCTGATCCCGAGCGCGCGCGGCGCACGTTTGGCCTGTCGGCGCCGTTCATCGTGTACGTCGGCCGGATCGACCCGAACAAGGGATGTGCGGAGCTGTTCGATTTCTTCATGCGCTACAGCAGCACGTCCACGCAGCCGCTGGACCTCGTGCTGATTGGCAGCGCGGCGATGGATGTACCCGCGCATCAACGGATTCGACACCTGGGCTTCGTGACCGACACGGACAAGTTCGACGTCATGGCCGCCGCTGAGGCGCTCGTCGTCCCCTCTTACTATGAGAGCCTCTCGATGGTGGCGCTCGAAGCGTGGGCGCTCGGACGCCCGGTCATCGCGAACGCGCGGTGCGACGTACTGGTGGGCCAGTGCCGGCGCAGCAATGCCGGTCTGTACTATGGCGAGGCGCTCGAGTTTGCCGCGGTGCTCGACTGTCTGGTCAACGAGCCGTGGCTGGCCGACGCACTTGGGCGCAACGGACGCGAGTACTTCTCCCGGCACTACAGCTGGTCCGTGATCGAGCGGAAATACCTCAACATGTTCGAGCGGCTGGCGGCCGGCCCGACCCGGCGGGCGATCGAGCCGCTGCCGGGATGGTTCGCGCGGCACAGGCCTGATATTCCAGCCGCCGAGGAGTGGCTCGCGCGCGCGCCGCGGGGCCCGGCCGCGGATGATGAAACGCGCGATGGCGCGGCCACCGGCGCGCGCCGAGCGGCGGCACAGGCCGTATGAAATTCGCGTTCATCACGCCGCGGTACGGGGCCGACATCTCCTCCGGGCCGGAGCACGCCTGCCGGCTGCTCGCCGAGCACGTCAGCGAGCGCCACGAGGTCGACGTCATCACCACGTGCGGACGCGACCCGCTGACGTGGGAGAACGAGTACTCGGAGGGATCCGACCGTGTGCGCGGCGTGCTCGTCCGCCGCTTTGCCGTCAATCAGACCCACGATCGGGCTGCCTTCCGCCGGCTGTCGGCGCGCGTCCTCGAGGAGCCGCACGGTCGGGCCGACGAGCAGGAGTGGGTGCGCCGGCTCGGACCGACCTCGCTGGCACTCGTCGACCACCTGAAGCGCCACTACCGGTCATACGACGCGCTGGTCTTCTTTTCTCTCTATCATCCGACGACGGTGTTCGGCGTCGAGATCGCGCCCGAGCGGAGCATCGTGTTTCCGTGCCTGCAGCTGGATGCGCGGCTGCGATTCGGCCTCTGGCCCGACGTGCTGGCGTCGGCACGTGCCGTCGGATATCTGTCGATGACGGAACGGACGCTGGCGCAGCAGTTTCTCCGAATTGCCCTGCCAAACGAGGAAACGGTGGGTATCGGGATCGAGACCCCGGTGCAGCACGCCTATCCGCGGCACCAGCAGGATCCCGTCGACGACATGACGGGAGCGGACGAAGACACATCGCCCGCCTCACAGGGGCCGTCGGCGGACTATCTCATGAGCCGCGGCGTGCTCTTCCGACGCCGCCATCGGCTGTACGGCCGGTTCGTCCTGTATGGCGGCCGCATCGAGTCCGACAACGGCTGCGAGGAGATGCTCGAGTACTTCGACAGCTACGCCGCCGGCACCGGCGATGTCGCGCTCGTGTTGATGGGAATCAAGCTGATGAAGGTCCCGGAAGCGGCGTACCTGCGCATGCCCGGGGGGCTGCCCGACCGCGAACGGATGATTGCGTACGAGGCGGCCGACGTCACGCTTGCGCCCGAGCCGGACGACCTGCTCGCCACGACCGTGCTCGAAAGCTTTGCCGTCGGCACGCCCGCGCTCGTGAACGCGCGCAACGCGGCGGCGGTCGACCACTGCCGGCGCGCCAACGCGGGACTCTATTACACGACGCGCGACGAGTTCACCGAGGCGCTCCGGCTGCTCATAGGCGATCAGCGTCTCCGCGAGCGCCTCGGCGAGAACGGCCGCCGCTACATTCTCCAGCACCATCGCTGGGATGCGGTGCTCGGGCGATTCGACCGCCTCGTCGCGAAGACCAGGCGATCATGAGCCTGGACGAGCTGCGCGACAGCTGGAACGAGCTCGCCAGCAAGGATGCCTTTCAGGCGGTGCTCACACGCAGCGCCCCGACGCGCCGACGCTGGGATCCGGAGGCATTCTTCCGCACCGGCGTCGATGAAGTGGAATTCATCCTGCACCGCGTGCGTGAGCTGGGGGTCGAACGCGGATCGGCCCGAGCGCTCGATTTCGGCTGTGGCCTCGGGCGCGTGTCGCAGGCGCTTTGCCGGCATTTCGAGCGCGTCGACGGCGTCGACATCGCCGCCGCGATGATCGAGCGCGCCCGGACATTCAACCGCTTTCCCGACAGCTGCACGTACCATCTCAACGAGACAGCCGACCTGCGCCTGTTTGCCGACCGTACGTTCGACTTCGTGTACTCCAACATCACCCTGCAGCACATCGAGCCGGACTACAGTCGTGGCTACATCGAGGAGTTCTTCCGCGTGCTGGAGCCGGGCGGCGTCGCGGTGTTCCAGCTGCCGTCGGAACTGGTCCCCGACGTGCGCCCGAGGACGCGGAGCTCGCACGCGCTGCCGCGCGAGGCGTGCCGCGCCGTGATCGAGGCGCCCACCGCTCTCCGCTGCGCGCCCGGCGCCGTCATCCCGCTCCAGATCATTGTCCGCAATGCCGGCACGGAGACGTGGTCCGCCACCTCCGACCACGAGGGTCCGTATTCGGTTCGTCTCGGCAATCACTGGCGACGCCGCTTCTGGCGCACGGTGCGCTTCGACGATCGGCGCGCCGCGCTCCCGCACGACGTCGCGCCGGGCGAGACGGCGACCATGGGCCTGCCCGTCACCGCACCCGAGACAGCCGGCACCTACGTCCTCGAACTCGACATGGTGCAGGAGAACGTGCGGTGGTTCGCGCAGGTGGGCTCCAAGCCGTCGCGGACCCGCGTCACGATCGATCCGGCGCTCGCGCCGGGCACGGTGGAAGGGCTGCCGAAGTTCATGCAGATGCACGGCATTCCCCGGCCCGAGGTCGAAGCGCTTGTCGCGGCCGGCGGTGGGCGGCTGCTCGCCGTGGACGATGACGATGCGCCGGGACCGTCGTGGAGGAGCTACCGCTACATCGCGCAGCGCTCGAGGTGACGTGCCATACTGGCGCTCGTCCAAGGAGGCTCCGATGGAAGCGCTCGTCGCCCGATTGTTGACCGACTTCGAGAGCGGCCGGATGACCAGACGGGAGCTCATTCAGACGCTGGCGCTGGCCGCCACGGCCGGCGCGGCCGGCGCGAACGCACAGACCGCTCCCGCGTTCAGAACTGCGCGCCTCGATCACATCTCGTATCAGGTGCCCGATTACGGCCGCACCCGGGATTTCTACGCCGGGCTGATCGGCATGTCGGTCGAGGCCGACAACCACAAGGATTACTGTCAGCTCCAGTTCGGCGAGGTACACAACAGCGGCGCACGCGCGCGTTCGTTCCTCAGTCTGCGGACGCCTGCATCGCAGGGCGGCCAGCGGGTGACGCCGAGAATCGATCACCTTGCGTTCACGATCGAGAACTGGGAGACCAGCCGCGTCCAGGCGGAGCTCGAGCGGCGCGGCTTCAAGCCGCGCCTGGCGCCTGCCGGGGATGGCGATACGCCGAACTACGTGAGCTTCTACGTCCCGGATCCGAACGGGCTGGAACTGCAGATCAGCGGCATCGCGCGCCCGGGCGACTCGCTCTACAAGCGGCCGTAGCGCCGAGCGGTGCTCCCTCGCCTTCTGCTGCTCGCAGCCGTCGTCATCTGGGGCTGGACCTTCGTCGCGACGAAGATCCTGCTCGAGGAGCTCGGCGCCGTCGAGATTCTGGCGTTCCGCCTGCTGATTGGCGTGCCGTTCCTCGCGCTCGTCCTGCTCGTCAGGCGTGTGGCTCTTCGGTTCGCTCGCCGGGAGATCCGTGCGCTGCTGCTCGCGGCCGCGATTCTCACCGGCCACTTTCTGCTGCAGCTCGCGGGACTGATGTACACCACGGCGACGAACTCGAGCTGGATCATCGCTTTCTCGCCGCTCGCCGTCGTCCTGCTGTCGTTCGTGCTCCTTGGCGAGCGCATCGGGCGCCGTGGTATCGCCGGCATCGCGATCGCAACCGCCGGCATCCTTCTGCTCGTGTCGCGCGGCCGCCTGACCGAGCTCACCTGGCTGCAGAGCATCGGCGACTGGTTGATCCTGGTCTCCGCATTCACGTGGGCGCTCTATACCGTGGTCACGCGCGACCTGGTGCGCCGATGCGATCCATTGGCCGCTGCGTTCGGCATCCTGTTCACGGCGGCGCTGCTGACGGTGCTGCTTCTGCTACTCGTGTCGGATGTCGCCGCCGTCCCCGCCCTTTCGACTCGCGGTCTCGCGGCGCTGCTCTATTTGGCCATCGCCGGTATGGCCGTGGGCCAGTGGTTCTGGCAGGAAGGCGTGGCGCGGCTCGGCGCGGCTCGCGCCGGGCTGTTCCTGTACCTCGAGCCGTTAGCGACGGTCGCGCTCGCGGTACCGCTCCTCGGTGAATCTTTTACCGCGATCATGGCGCTTGGAGGTGGGTTGGTGCTCACCGGCGTATATGTCGCGCAACAGGAGCCGCACGCCCGTGCGCAGGAGGAATTCAAGGAGGACGTTCCGTACTCCGAAGATCTGCAGAGCCCGGAAGGCGCAAAGGCATGGGCGGACAACGCGGAACGACGGCGGCCTGTTCGCGCGCAAATCCGGCAAGCCATGTGCCAAAAGCTCGAGACCCTGGCGCCTGGCGCGCGCGTGCTCGAGCTGGGATCCGGGCCGGGCCTGCTGGCGGAGTACGTCCTTACGCGGTGCCCGCAGATCGGGAGCTACGCGCTGTTCGATTTTTCCGAGCCGATGCTCGAGATGAGTCGCGCGCGCGTCGGCCGATTTCCCGCAACGCGCTTCGTGGCCGGCGATTTCCGGTCGGACGATTGGACCCGGCAGGTCGCGGGCACGTACGACGCGGTCGTGACGATGCAGGCCGTGCACGAGGTGCGGCACAAGCGCCACGTGCCGCGGCTCTATCGGCAGATTCGCGACCTGCTCGCCCCGGGCGGCCTGTTCCTGGTCTGCGACCGCACGCCGGAAGACGACACGCCGCGCAGCCGCGCGCTGTTCATGAACGCGGACGAGCAGGTGGAAACGCTGAAGCAGGCGGGGTTCGTCGACGTGCAGCTCGTGATGGCGGCCGACGCGCTCGCGTTCTGCACGTGCCGGGCGCCTACTCGCGCGTGAGCTCGGCGCCGGTGAACGGCGGGCGCGATCGCGGCGACGCGCCCGCCTTCGCGTCGCGATCGGATCGAAGGTCGGCATTGTCGTCGCCGCCGTTCTTCTTTCGCCGCGGCCCGATCTCGTAGCGCTTGATCATCTCGTTCAGCGTCGTCGGCTTGATGTGCAGTAGCTCCGCGGCGCGCTTCTGGACGCCGCCGGCCGCCTCCAGCGTCTGCTCGATCAGCCGCTTCTCGACGCTGGTGATGACGTCCTTGAACGAGATCCCCTCGGGCGGCACCACGAACCGCGGGATGTGGAAGCCCGGCGCGGCCCGCACGTGCTCGGGAATCAGATCCGCGCCGATGCGTGGCCCCGGCGTCAGTACGACGGCGCGCTCGATCACGTTCTCCAACTCGCGGACGTTGCCCGGCCAGTCGTAGTCCGTCAGGAGATCGACCGCCTCTGCCGTCAGCTCCAGCCCGCTCTTGTTGTTCTCGCGGCTGTACTTTTCGAGGAAGTGCTGAGCGAGCATCGGAATGTCGTCCTTCCGCTCCCGCAGCGGCGGCAGATAGATGCTGATCACGTGGAGCCGGTAGTAGAGATCCTCGCGAAACCGGCCGTCGGACACCATCTCGCGCAGATCGCAGTTGGTCGCGGCGATGATGCGCACGTCGACCTTGATCGTCTCCATGCCGCCGAGCCGCATGAACTCGCGCTCCTGAATGACGCGCAGCAGCTTGGCCTGCGTCTCGAGCGGAATGTTCCCGATCTCGTCGAAGAAGATGCTCCCCTTGTCCGCCAGGTCGCACAGCCCCTTCTTGGGGTACACGGCGCCGGTGAAGGCGCCCTTCACGTGGCCGAAGAGCGTCGACTCGAGCAGATCGGGCGGGAGGTTGCCGGAGTTCACCGTCACGAACGCGCGATCGGCGCGGGAGGAGTGCGCGTGAATCGCGCGCGCCACGAGCTCCTTGCCGGTGCCGCTCTCGCCGGTAATCAGGATCGTCGATCGGCTGGGCGCCGCCTGGATGATCAGGTTGAAGACCTGCTTCATGCGCGGGCTGCGCCCGATCAGGCCGGCAAAGTTGTGCTGCTGCGCCTGGATCGTCTGGCGCAGGGCGGTGTTCTCGGCGCGGAGCTGCCGCCGCTCGACGGCATTCCGGACGACGACGAGCACCTCGTCGTTCTTGAACGGCTTGGTGACGTAGTCGAATGCACCATGCTTCATCGCGGAGATCGCCGTCTCGACCGAGGCGAACGCCGTGATCATCAGCACCGGCAGGTCGTCATCGATCTTCCTGAGCTCCTCGAGCGTCGCCAGGCCGTCGAGCCCCGGCATCATCAGATCGACGATGGCCGCGTCGAAGGGGACGGCTCGCGCCAGCTCGACCCCTTCGGCGCCCGAAGACGCGAGCCGGACCTGATACCCCTCGCGCGTCAGCAGCGCGTCGAGGATCTCGCGCATGATTTCTTCGTCGTCGATGACCAGAATGGATGCCGTACGGCGCATAGTGCTACCTGCCTAGTTCTAGGAACGCGCCGACCTCGCGGTCCGCCCTCCGGGCGGACCATGCGGCCAGCGCTGGCTAGTCGAGTCGCTTCGCGACCCGGCAATGGAACCAGCCGCCGTCTCGACGGCAGCGGGCGGAAACGCAAGGACGAACCGCGTCCCCTGACCGACGACGCTCTCGCAGTCGATCGACCCGTGGTGTTCGCGGACGATCCCGTACGTAATCGACAGCCCGAGGCCCGTGCCCTGGCCGGTCGTCTTCGTCGTGAAGAACGGATCGTAAATGCGCGCGAGGTACTCGCTCGGGATTCCCGAGCCGGTGTCGGCGACCTCGACGACCGCACGGTCGCGCTCGAGGCGCGTCGAGACGGAGAGCCACCCGCCTTTCGGCATCGCATCCTTGGCGTTCAGAAAGAGATTGAGGAATACCTGCTGCAGCTTGTGCTCGAACCCCTGCACGAACACCGGCGCGGCGTGCAGCTCGCGCCGCACCGTCACGTGCTGCAGGGCGAACTGATGCTCCAGCAGCGACAGCACGTCGCTGACGACGACGTTCAGATCGACCGGCGTCATGTCGCCGCCGGCGGCGGGCACCGGCCGGGCGAGGTTCAGCAGGCCGTTGACGATCTTGGCGGCGCGGAACGTCTGCCGCTCGATCTTTTCGAGCAGGTGCGTCCGCGGGTCGTCGGGCGCCGCGCCCTCGAGCAGCATCTGCGTGAAGCTCGAGATGCCTGTCAGCGGCGTGTTCACCTCGTGCGCCACACCGGCCGCGAGCAGCCCGATCGATGCCATCTTCTCGGAGATCTGCAGCTGCTCCTCGAGCTCGACGCGGCGGGTGATGTCGGCGAGGATCACGATCGTACCTGTCGTGGCGTGGGCGCTTCCGTCGAGCGCGCGCAACGGCACGACCGCGGCGTCGACGATCATCGTCCGGCCCGCCGCGTTGCCACGGCCGGCGAGCCGGATGCGCGACAGCGTCGCGCCCTCGGGCGAATCGCGCCGCGCCGCCCGAATCGTCTCGACAACCGGCGCATCGAAGACATCGGAGATCATCCGCCCGATCGCGTCCTGGCGCGGCACGCCGTACAGCATCTCGAGGGCGCGGTTCCACCACACGATCCGGTCGCTCAGATCGGTCACCAGCAGCCCGTCGTCGAGCGACTCGAGGATGTTCTCGTTAAACGCGCGGAGCCGATCGAGCTCCGCCGCCTTGAGGTGCAGCTGCCGGTACAGCCGCGCGTTCTCGAGCGCGGTGGCAATCTGTCCGGCCACGGCCGACAGCAGCGCCGTGTCCTCGCTGTTGAGCGGCTCGCCGGTTTCCTTGCGTCCGAGGGCGAGAACGGCAATCGTCCCCTCGTTCGAGACGCACGGGATCAGGTACGACAGTCCGACGTCGCGCCAGCTCTCCACTTCCTCGGCCACGAAGCGGCTCGAGGCGATCGGATCGTCGAGCGCGACGATGTGGCCGCCTGCCAGTCGCTCGCCGATCTCCGACGCGAGCGACAGCGGCGGCAGCGACTCGTCGAAGCCCGAGGTGGCGACCGACGTCAGCTGCGGCGCGCGTTCGTCGGCCACGAGCAGCGCCATGCGGTCGACGAGCAGCGTCAGCACGACGCGCGAGACGAGCCTGTCCGCGAGCCGGTCCAGATCGAGATCGCTGTTGAGATCGCGCGCGAACGCGACGAGTGCCCGGCGGTAATCGTAACGATCGCGGTAGAACGCCCGGTCGAGCCCGTCCTGGATGGCGCGCTTCACCTGCGGCGCGAGCACCAGCGCGATGACGGTCACCATCGCCGCGAGAATCCAGTTGTAGCCGGTCGAGAACGCGCGCGCGAAACCGTGCAGCAGCACGACGTAGATCGCCGTGATGGCCGCCAGCGCCGCCACGTAGACGAGCGCCCGCTTGACGATCACCTCGACGTCCATCAGGCGGTACCGCACGATCGCCGACGCGTACGCGAGTGGAATCAGGCTCAACGGAATCGCCGACAGCTGCATCGGCAGCGACGGCTCCACCCCCATCGTCCACGGAATCGCGTAGCCGAACGCAAACGGCGCCGTGCCGAGCGCGGTGCCCCACGCAATCCACCGCAGCTGCCGGCGCGCGGTCAGCGACCCGACTTCGCCGAGCGCGCGCGTCAGCGCGACGAGGCCCGCGCCGAAGCACCCGACGAGATACACGTACTCCAGGCGATCGAGGGCGGCGATGATGCCGACGAACAGCGGCGCATTCGACGGGCTGCGCACGAGCGCCACCACGCGGACGACGCCGAGCACGACGGCCGGCGCATACACGAGCGGCACGAGCACGCGGCCGACGCCTCCCGCGGTCCAGCGCCGGTTCCGTTCGGGAAACACCAGCGTGAAGTGGAGGAAGAGCGGCGGCAGGACGAGAATCGCCACCGCGTCACCCCAGTAGAAGACCCAGTCGAGACGGTCGAGACGGCCGCTGAAGGAAAAGGTGAAGAGGCCGAAGAACGCGACCGACAGCCAGAAGAAATGCAGCGTCGCCGGATCGCGCGGCCGGCGCCAGCGCACCGCGCCGCCGACCAGCAGCGTGAAGACGCCAATCCCGGCGAGCAGGAAGTAGAACGGACGCGCGCCGCTCGGAATCGGCGCGATATGCACGTCGATCACCTCGCGCGCACCGAGCCGCAGGACGGTGTAACGGGGCGTCGCACCCGGCGCCGCCGCGTGCAGCGCCTCGACGACGTCCGCGACGTCGTCGACGGGGTGATTGTCGATGGCGAGCAGCAGATCGCCGCGCGCGAGGCCAACCTTCGCCGCCGGCGTGCCCGCCGCGATGTCGACGGCCACCACGCCGTCGGGGCGCAGCTGCCAGAGCACGCCGTCTTCGAGCTCCTCGAACGTGGCGCGCGCGATGATGTTGGCAACGCCGAGCCACAGCAGCACGGCCACCAGGACAAGCGGCAGCGCCGCGTGCATCCACCGGGTCGACATGCGCGAGGGCCCGGCAAACGACATACCACGCCGCGTTCTGTCGGAATTCCCGTAAGACATTGACGTGAAATCGTTTATCCCAGGATCGCCGGCGACGAACCGCTTTCGATCCAATACCAAGGACGCCTCGTTCAACCAAATGGACGCCAAAAAAACGAAAAAAATTTTGGCGGCCTAGAATTTCACGGTCACTCCGCCGACGACCCGCTTCGGCGCGCGCACGACGAGCACCTCGTCATAGATGGATGCCTCGAGCAGGTCTTCGCGAAAGAGGCTTCGCACGGCCACGAGCATTTCCCACTGGCCGCCGGCCGCATCGAGGAACGGGAGCGACTGATTCAGCTGCACGTCGAACCGTGCTGCGGTCCGCGGCGCCGACGACTGACGATCGGCGAAGCGCGAATTCAATTTGTAGACGACGAACAGCCGGGTATCGGTCGCCGGCACCGTCGTGTCGACCGTCGTCGTCACGTCGTGGAACCGTTCGCGGGCATCGCCCCGCACCGCGGGCGCGATCATGACGAGCGAGGCGGCGTCATGCGAGTCGCCCAGCCAGCCGGCGCGCACGTGCGTGTAGTCGATCGATGCCCGCAGCCGATCCGCCACCGTGCGGCTCAGACTGACGCCCCACCCGCGCGCGTCGACGTCGCCCGCCGTCGCCACGTAGTAGTGGCCGACGCCGGAGCCGGCAGCCGACGCCACGCCGAAGAGCGTGACGAGCTGATCGTCCACGTGCTGCCGGAACGCGCGCACGCCAAGCACCAGATCGCCGGCCCAGGCGCGTTCGGCGCCGATCTCGATGTGATCGACGCGCTCGGGCGTGAAGCCGCGGCGCGGCGAGAGCGACGAGAAGGTGCGCTCCGGCGGCAGCCAGAGTCCGCTCGACGGCGGCATGAACTCCTCGGCGCCCGGCGCGATGGCGCGGCGCGAGACCGCCGCACGCACTTTGAACGTTTCGTCCGCCGTCGGCGTCACGGTCAGGCTCGCGCGCGGGCTCATGAGACCGGCGTCCTGGAGATAGTCGTAGCGCGCGTACTTCGCGCCGTACCCGATGGCGACCTTCGGCGTCAGCGTCCACTCGTCGTGCGCGTGGACGGCGCCGACGGTGCGGCTGGCGTCGCGGACGGCCGCGCGCGGATCTGCGGGCCCGCGACCGTAGCGCTGAACGCCGTACGACAGACCCGCCTCGTACCGGTGCGCCGCCGGCGCGCGGCGGTACGAGCCGGCGACGATCCATGACGACAACTCACCCTGCGTTACGGCGCCGCGAACATCCAGCTGTCCGCGCGGGGTCGGCGCCTCGAGCGAGACGAACGCGACCCCGCGCGGGAGCCACGTCTGCGGCGAGAAGAGATCCTGCGGCCGGTCGAACGAGGTGCTCGTCAGCAGGTCGACGTGTCCGGTCCACGGCACGTCGGTCAGGAACGAGGAGGCCAGGCGCGCGGGCGTGCCGACGGCGCGGCCGAGACCGACCAGCGAGTCGCCCAGCAGTGCGTCGCCGGCATAGTCGATCAGCCCCGTTGCCGCGCTCTTGAGCACGCTGCGCTTCAGATGGCGGAGGCGCCACGCCACCTCGCCGTGATCGTGGGCGTCGGTCTCCTCGTCGCCGACCGTGGCCGTGTCAACGTCTGCCCCGCTCATGCCGGCGGTGAGCACCGGCACCGCGTCCTCGCCGCCGTTCCGCCGCGTGAGGGCGATCGATGCGAGTGTCAGCGAGGCGCGGTTGACCTGAACGACGCGCGCGCGTGGCGGCAGATATCCCTGCAGATGCGCGCGCATGACGTACGGACCGAACGGGAGGCTGGGAAACGCAAACCGCCCGTCTTCGTCCGATACCGCGAAGGACGTCGTCGTCCCGAGCGCCGACACGACAGCGCCGGGGAGCGGACGCCCGAGATCGTCGAGGACGACGCCGTGAACCTTGGCGTACGGCGCGGACGTCAGCGTGGCGAGCGTCGCCGGATGCGTCCGGGCGCCCGCTTGCGCCATAGCGGGGAGCGCGGCCGCCGCACACATCACCGCCGCCAGGATGCAGCGCATGAGGTGGCGAATCATGGGCGCAGCCGCCTCCTTGGATCAGGACTCGACCGTGAACGTCGCGTTCTGCGTGAGCTTGTTGCCCGTGCGCTTGTCGATCACCGTGAACTCGACGCGGTAGTCGCCCGCGGGGAACGACTTCAGCGGCACGCCGAAGATGCTCATCAGCTGGTGGCCGGCGGCGAAATCGAAGTTGGGCGGCAGCGTCGACGCGTTGAAGACCTGCGGCTGGGCCTTGTTGAAGTACTTCTCGCCTTCGGCGGTCTTGTGATGAAAGTTGTACTCAATCTGCACGTCGGGCTTGCCGGATGCCGGCTGGCCGTACACCCAGAACACCATCAGGAACTCGCCGCTCGTCTTGAACTTCATGTCGCGCGACGGGACGACGCGCAGGGCACCGCCGAAGGTGTACGGGTTGGTGCGCTGCTCCTCGGGCGAGAGCGGCGTCTGCAGCGGCTCGACGGCGGTGGCGACGATCGGCGTGCTGATCGCCAGCTGCGGGCCGGTGTAGTCGGGCACCGTGATCGACTGGCGCAACAGGCCGCTCTTGGCCGGCGGCTGGTTCCGCTGCGGCTGGTCCGGGCTCCGCTCTTTGACGGCGATAAAGACGTCGTACTCGCCGGGCTTGAGCATCATCGCCCGCGAGACCTGACCGTCCGCCGGGACGTTCAGGAACTGGATGTCGTCCCAGGGGTACATCGGCGCTTGCGGCTGCTGGTTGCCGCGCCGGTTCTGGTCGGGCTTCTGCTCCGCGGCCGGTGCGGCCCCCTTGGCAACCGCCCGCACGTAGAGGGCGGTGGCCGGCGCAGCCATCTTGCTCGCGTCGATCGTGACGGTGAACGGAACATACGTGGCGCCTTCGGCGCCGCGCACGAAGTGATTTCCGACCCACGTAACCGGAATATCCGCCGGCGCCGGCTGCTTGCCAGCCGCCACGGCGTCGACCATCTGCACGAGCGCCTGGATGTCGCGCTGCTCCGCCTGGCTCCGGCGCTCCTGCTCGCGGCGGTTCTGTTGATTGTTCTGCTGGGCTACCACAGGGTGCGACAGGACAGCGAGGGAAGCGACCGCGAGGGCCGCCGTCAGCGTCCGGCGGGTATTCATCATGCCTCTCTTCTGCAAAATCCAAGAATCCGAATCGGCTGATCGTAGCTACGATTCGCGCGGCAAGTCAATCAGCCTGCGCCGCGTCGGCATCACGCGTGCTAGCATCCCCACTCCTATCAGCTCGGGGCCCCATGGATCTCGACGACATTCTGGTCATCCTGCTCGCCGGCGGCGCCGGCGAGCGCCTGTATCCGCTGACGAAAGAGCGGGCGAAGCCTGCCGTCTACTTCGGCGGCCCGTACCGCATCATCGACTTCACCCTGAGCAACTGCATCAACTCGGGATTGCGCCGCATCTTCATTGCGACGCAATACAAGTCGCTCTCGCTCAACCGTCACATCCGCATGGGCTGGAGCATCGTCTCGGAAGAGCTGGGTGAGTTCATCGAGATTTTGCCACCCCAAAAACGCGTCGGCGAGCACTGGTATCTGGGCACCGCCGACGCCGTGTATCAAAACCTGTACTCGATCGTGAATGAGGCGCCGACACACATCATCATCCTGTCGGGCGACCACGTGTACAAGATGGACTATTCGAAGATGCTCCGGTTCCACATCGACCACGCGGCCGACGCGACGATCGCGGCGATCGAAGTTCCGCTCGCCGAGGGGCGCCGCTTCGGCGTCGTCGGCGTCAATGAAGGCGACGACCGCGTGGTCTGCTTTCAGGAAAAGCCGGAGGACCCGCGGCCGTTCCCCGGCGCTCCGGAAATGGCGCTGGCGTCGATGGGCGTCTATATCTTCCGCGCCGAGGTCCTCGTGCGCGCCCTCGAAGACGACGCGGCCTGTGGAGAGAGCGAGCACGACTTCGGCAAGAACATCATCCCGTCGTTGATTCAGGCCGCGCCGGTCTACTGCTACCGGTTCTACGACGAGAACAAGAAGGCGGCAAAATACTGGCGCGATATCGGCACGCTCGACGCCTACTACGAGGCGAGCATGGATCTCTGTCAGGTGAACCCGGAGTTCAACCTGTACGATCCGGAGTGGCCGCTGCGAACGTATCAGCCGCAGGCGCCGCCCGCCAAGTTCGTCTTCGCCGAGCAGGGGCAGCGCTGCGGACAAGCGCTCGACTCGGTCATCTCGAGCGGCTGCATCATTTCAGGGAGCAGCGTCCGCGGCAGCATCCTCTGTCCGAACGTCCGCGTCCACAGCTTCTGCGAGATCGAGCAGTCGATCCTGATGCCGGGTGTCCGCGTCGGACGACACGCGCGCATCCGGCGGGCGATCATCGACCGCGACGTCCTCATCCCGCGCGGCGCGCTCATCGGCTTCAACGTCGCCGAAGACCGGCGCCGCCATACGGTCACCGACGGCGGCGTGGTTGTCGTGACGGCGGACGACGAACCGCTCATCGGCCCGATCAGCGAAGAGGCGCTCCGGCTCGAAGCCGACGCCGATCGCAGCGGCGCTGCGCCGGCTTGATAAGATCGGCGTCCGTGCAGATCACGAAGATCCACGCCCGCGAAGTCCTCGACTCCCGCGGCAATCCGACAATCGAAGTCGACGTCTGGGCCGATCGGGCCTTCGGGCGGGCCGCGGTGCCGTCCGGCGCGTCGACCGGGGAGCGCGAAGCGCTCGAACTGCGCGACGGCGATCCGCGCCGCTATCTCGGGAAAGGCGTACGCACGGCCGTCGGTCACGTGAATGCCGAGATCGCCGCAGCGCTCGGCGGGCACCCGCTCGACCAGCGGGCGATCGACTGCCGCCTCACCGCGCTCGATGGAACGCCGGCCAAAAGCCGCCTCGGCGCCAACGCGCTGCTCGGGGTGTCGATGGCGGTCGCACGTGCGGCGGCGGCCGCCGCCGGCGAGCCGCTCTACGTCTACCTCGGACGGCTGAGCGGCGCGGCCGCGCAGGGTGGCTACGTGCTGCCGGTGCCGATGATGAACATCCTCAACGGCGGCGCGCACGCCGACAGCAGCGTCGATCTGCAGGAATTCATGGTGATGCCGATCGGGTTCCCCTCCTTTGCCGAAGCGCTGCGGGCGGGCACCGAGATCTTTCACGCGCTCCGGTCGATTCTGAAGAAGGCCGGCCACTCGACCGGCGTCGGCGATGAGGGCGGCTTCGCGCCGAATCTGAGATCGAACCGGGAAGCGCTCGATCTCGTCGTGGAGGCGATCGGCAAGGCCGGCTACACGGCTGGCCACGACGTGTTCGTGGCGCTGGACGTCGCTTCGAGCGAGCTGTGGCACGACGGACGATACGTCTTCGGCAAATCAGGGGAGCCCACACGATCGGCGAACGAGATGGTCGAGATGTACAGCGAGTGGGTGCGCCACTACCCGATCGTGTCGATCGAGGACGGCGTCGCCGAAAGCGACTGGGACGGATGGAAGCTCCTGACGCGCGCCCTCGGCGACCGCGTCCAGCTGGTCGGCGACGACGTGTTCGTCACCAATCCGGACATCCTGCGGAGGGGCATCGCCGACGGCGTCGGCAATGCGCTCCTCGTGAAGCTGAACCAGATCGGCACCGTATCGGAAACGCTCGATGCCATTCAGATCGCGCGGGGCGCCGGCTACGCCATCGTCATCTCGCACCGCTCTGGCGAAACCGAGGACAGCACGATCGCGGACCTGGCGGTCGGCACCTCCGCGGGCCAGATCAAGACCGGGTCCGCCAGCCGCAGCGATCGGATGGCAAAGTACAATCAGCTGCTCCGTATCGAGGAGGAACTCGGCCGGGCAGCGCGTTACGCCGGGCGCAGCGCGATTCGTCAGCTCCCCGAAACTCCCACCACCCAACCCGCCAACTCCCAAAAGACGTGAATGCATAGGGTCGTGCTGCTGCGCCACGGCGAAAGCACGTGGAACCGGGAGAACCGGTTCACCGGCTGGACCGACGTCGATTTGAGCGATCAGGGGCGGATCGAGGCGCGGGAGGCCGCCCGACTGATGGCCGCCGAGAAATACGAGTTCGATATCGCCTATACCTCCGTCCTCAAGCGGGCGATCCGGACGCTGTGGATCGCGCTCGACGAGCTCGACATGATGTGGATTCCGGTCCACCGCTCGTGGCGGCTCAACGAGCGGCATTACGGCGCGCTGCAGGGACTCAACAAGGCCGAGACGGCGGCGCAGTACGGCGAAGCGCAGGTGAAAATCTGGCGAAGGAGCTACGACATTCCGCCGCCGCCGCTGGCGCCCGAGGATCCGCGCCATCCGTCGCGCGATCGACGGTACGCGGAATTGGCGTCCGGCGAGCTGCCGTTGACCGAGTCGCTGAAAGATACGGTAGCGCGGTTCCTTCCCTACTGGCACGAGACGATCGCCCCACGCATCCGCGCCGGCAGGCGCGTGGTCATCGCCGCCCACGGCAACAGCCTCCGCGCGCTCGTCAAGCATCTCGATCACATGTCCGACGCGGACGTCGTCGAGCTGAACATCCCGACCGGCATCCCGCTCGTCTACATGCTGAACGACGCGCTCGAGCCCCTGCGGAAGTTCTATCTCGGCGATCCCGATGCCGTGAAGCGGGCGGCCGAGGCGGTCGCCAACCAGGCAAGAGCCCGGTAAAAACAAGCGGCCGTTAAAGTCCGCGCCGGGGGCTGTCGATTCCTACGGCGTGCAGTCCAACCTCGTCGTCCTCGAACTGGAGCGCTCCGCGGCGGGTCGCGACGCGGGTGCGTCGGCGGGGCCGGCCTCCACCGGCCAGCCGGAGGTGGAAGTCCTCCGCGTCACCCTCGGGCAGGCGCTGTCGATGGTCCGCGACGCGGTGGCCGCGATCGCCGGGGAGCAGACGTCGCTGGACGAGAGCCTGACGGGCTCGGCCGCGCGCGTCGCGCAGATCGCACGCTCGAACAACATTACCGAGATTCAGACGCTCCTCGCAGAGGAAGTCACCAGGCTGAAGCGCATTGCGCTCGAACGCCGCACGACCTGGGAGCACACGGTCGGCGAATTCCGGACGCGGATGACGCGGCTCGAAGAGCAGCTCGATCACACGCGCCGGGAAGCGTCGCTCGATCCGCTCACGAGTGTCGCCAACCGCCGGACGTTCGAGGGCACGTGCCGCCAATGGCTGGCGGCTGACCACGCCGGCTTCGTGCTGGCGATGGTGGACGTCGACGACTTCAAGGCGATCAACGACCGCTACGGGCACGCCGTCGGCGATCGCCTGCTCGTCGCCGTCGCGGAGACGCTCACACGGTCGCTGCGATCGGACGATCTCGTGGCACGGATCGGCGGCGACGAGTTCGCGGTCCTGGCGCCGGGTCTCACGGCCGCGCAGGCCGGCCGGCGATTTGCGGCGATTGCCGGCGCCGTGCAGACCGCCTGCGCGGCGATCGTGGCGCATCGAATACCACCCTCGATCAGCATCGGGCTCGCCGAACGGGCGGCCGGCGACACGCTGGACACGCTGCAGCAGCGGGCCGATGGCGCGCTCTACGACGCCAAGCGGAACGGCAAAGGGTGCGTCGCCATCAAAGGCGCGCCGATGACGCGCGCCGTCATGAAACGGCAGGCGGCCAGATGAGATGCGTGGCGGTCGACGAATTGAAGACGGGCGACCGCGTCGCGCGGGACGTGTATGCCGGCGCCGAGCCGGTACCGCTCCTCCGCGCAGGCATCCGCCTGTCGGACAGCTATCGCGCGTCGCTCCAGCGCGTCGGCGTCACCGCCGTGTGGATCGACGACGCCTTTTCGGACGGCATCGAGCCGCTCGACGTGCTCGACGAATCGACGCGGGTCCGCGCGAAGACCGCCATCCACGAGGCGTTCCACCACGTCGTCGCGGCGCGAAAGGACGCCACGCTCTCCGACCGAACGGTCCAGGAAATGCACGACGTGGCGGAACTGATCATTCGCAACATCGGGCGCAATATCCAGTCGGCGCTTGCCCTCAACGACCTCGCGAACGCCGACGGCTATACGCTGACGCACTCGCTCGATGTCACCACGCTGGGGCTCTCGATCGGCATGCGCGTGATGCGCAAGTTCGGCTGGGCCGATGCGCTCGGCAGGGTGCGGTACGACGACATCGAGAACCGTCTCGTGCCGCTTGGCGTCGGACTGCTGCTGCACGACATCGGAAAGCTCGCCGTGCCGGGCGAGATCCTGCGCAAAGCGGGGCCGCTGACGGCCGACGAATGGACGGCCGTGCGGGCACATCCGCTGCTCGGCGTCGACATCCTGAAGAAGGCCGATGGTATCAGCCCGCTCTCGCGTGCCGTCGTCCGCTCGCACCACGAGCGATGGGACGGCTCCGGCTATCCGGACGGAAAATCGGGCGCCGATATCCACCAGTTCGCCCGCATCGCGGCGGCGGCCGACGTGTTCGACGCGCTCACGTCGGACCGGTGCTACCGCGTGGCACAACGCATCTGCGAGGGCTACGATTTCGTGGTGAGCCGCGCCGGCAGCGACTTCGATCCCGAAGTGATCGCCGTCTTCAAGTCGTTCGTCGCCCCATATCCGCCGGGCACGCCCGCCGTCCTCTCCGACGGGCGCTGCGGGCTGGTGAAAGAAGTGCAGGAGGGGTCGGTGACGCGCCCGA
>Ga0073934_10002265_pt1 | contig 41085 bp, 37 predicted proteins | sample LarsenN4metaG_FD_76834 | JGI IMG/M metagenome (GOLD analysis project Ga0073934, IMG submission 76834) | Hot spring sediment bacterial and archeal communities from British Columbia, Canada, to study Microbial Dark Matter (Phase II) - Larsen... ...
CGGTCTACGAGCCCGGTAAGGCGGTCAATGTCCGCGTTTCGCCTGATGATGGAGCGGTCGCGGTTATAGAACCCGGCGGCTCGCCGGTCATCTTCGCCGTCGTCCTTGGCTTCGGCGCCTTCCTTGTCTTCATCGGCCTTGCCGGCATCATCCGTCTCGCCATGCTGATTGACGGCCTCGCGCCGGCGCCGCGCGCGCGCGACCTCGAATTCGCGCCTGCTGAATAATCAGGTCTTGGCGCAATAGGCGACGCGCTCATTCAGCGTCGGGCGCTGAAGCTCGACCTTATAGAGCGCCGGGGCGCGTCGCGACGCCTCCTTGAAGATCCATGATGCGATGTTCTCGAGCGTCGGGCGCTCAAGACCCTCGATCGTGTTCAAGAGGCGATGGTCGAGCCGGCCGCGGAGCTCCGCCGCGATCGCCTTGAGGTCGGCGAAATCGATGATCCAGCCTTCGGGCGCGAGGCGTTCGGCGCGCAAGGTTAAGGTCGCGACGAAGGAATGGCCGTGAAGGCGCGCGTAAGGATGGTCACTCTGACCCTCGACGGTCTCCGCAAGATCATGGGCGGCCTCGAACGCAAACTGAAAGGATTGTTCGTACACGACATTCAACTTCCAAACAGGACGCCTTCATCGAACCAGCTCATCTCGCAGCCGACCGAGTGCGCGTCCGGATAGACGTTGGTTTTCTCGGAGCGGACGATCGCGCCCCTCGCGCCGCCCTTTCGGCAGATGGCGAGAACCGCCTCGCAAAGCGTCTCTTGGAGATTGATGTGGCGATCATGCACGAGGGCGGCGATCTCGGCCCGCAGGAAGTCGTAGTCGATGACCTCCGAAATCCGGTCCTGATATTCCTTGCGGCGGCGAAAAGCGACGGCGATCGAGACCGTCACCGGCTGCGGCTTGGCGCGTTCAAACTCGTGAATGCCGATCGACACGTCGAGCCGGTACCGGTCGAGCACGATGTAGTAGTGATCGGCGTTCAGGAGCGGCCGGTTCACGAATGGCCCCTTGTCCGAAACATGACGTCGTGATCGGAAGCGACCATATGCTGGCCGTTGTCGACGATAATGGTCTGGCCGGTCACGGCGTCATTGGAAAGAAGGAAAGAGACGGCGCCCGCGATCGCCTCGATGTCGATCGGCCGGCGCATCAGATTATATTTGCCGGCGACGGCCGCGAAGTCCTCTTGCGTCTGTCGCCCGCTCGGGAGCGTCAGTCCCGGCGCGACGGCGTTGACGCGAACCGCCGGCGCGAGCGCGCGCGCAAGAAGGCGCGTCGCGCCCTCAAGGCCGATCTTCGACATCGTGTAGGTGAAGAAGTCGGCGTTGAGGTTCCAGATTTTCTGGTCGAGGAGGTTGACGACGGCGCCGCTCGCGCTTTGCGGAAGGCCGGCCGCGAAGGCGCGCGCAAGGAGGATCGGCGACAGAAGGTTGACTGTCTCGTCGCGCCGCCAGTCATCGACCATGAATGTTGTCGCCTTGTTGAACGCAAAGGTCGACGCATTGTTGACAAGGGCGTCAAGCCGTCCCCCCGCCAGCGCTGCGGCGCGCGAGGGGAGAGCCTCGGCGGCCGCCGGATCGGAAAGGTCGGCGCCGAGGGCGACGGCGCCGCCGCCGAGCGCGCGCGCGTGCTGGTCCGCCTGTTCGGCGTCATGCAGGTAATGCACGACGACCCGCCAGCCCTCGCGGGCGAGCCGCCGCGTGATCGCTGCGCCGATGCGCTTTGCGCCGCCGGTGACGAGGACGGATCGCTGCGCTGTCATAACGCCAGCGCGGCGATGAACGCCGCATAGCTCAGGACGAAGGCGACGCCGACCATCCGGCCGATGTCGCGGCGCATGACTACGAACAGCGCCAGGACGACGGTCGACAGGACCATCACCGGAATCTCAAAGCGCTGCGAGACTTCGGTGAGGCTCGCGCCGCCGGCAAGGCCCGCGGCGCCGGCGACAAAAAGCAGGTTGAAGATGTTCGACCCGACGACGTTCCCGATCGCGACATCGGATTTTCTGTGCAGCGCGGCGGCGGCGACGGTCGCGAGCTCGGGAAGCGAGGTTCCGATCGCGACGACCGTAAGGCCGATCACTTCCGGTCTGATGCCGATATCGGCGGCGAAAGACGCGCCGCTCGATACGAGGAGATGCGCGCCGACCGGCAGGCCGACAAGGCCGGCGATAATGTAAAGGATCGATGCGCCGAGGTTTTCGCGCGCGCCTTCGGCGTATTCGGCGACTTCATCGATCACCGGATCGCGTCCATGCGACTTCCGCGCCATGAAAGCGAGAAAGCCGACATAGGCGATGATTCCGGCGATCAGCGCGCCGCCTGTCGCCATCCCGAGCGCGCCAACGCCATAAGCGATTCCGGTGAAGGCCGCCGTCGCCGTGAGGAGCGCCGCTACGTGACGCCTAAGGCCGGGCACATGCGCCGAAATCGGATAAATGATCGCCGGGATGCCGAGCACGAGGAAAACATTCGCGATGTTGGAGCCGATAATGTTCCCGACCGCGATGCCGGGTTCGTTTTCAAAGACCGACGTGACGCTGACGACAAGCTCCGGCGCCGAAGTGCCGAAGGAGATGATCGTCAGGCTGACAAGGAGCGGCGGGACCTTTACCGCGGTCGCAAAACTGACCGCCCCGCGCACGAGGAGATCGCCGCCGACAAGCAGGACGGCGAGCCCGATCAGGATGGCGATGACGTCAAGGATCATCGACGGGAATGGGGGCAAGCGCCTCCGGAACGAGGGGCCCTCTTTCGGGGGTCGCCAGGTCCCTTAAGCCGCGTCGCCTAATCCAGCCTGCCGGTGGTTGCGAGGTTCAAAATCGCCATCACCGCGATGAAGACGATGATCATGTATAACGCGTCCATGGGCCCGTCCTTGAAAAGGGTCTTCGGACAAGGGATTAGGGACTGCCGGCCCCGCGGTCCAGAGGGGAAGGCGAAAGGCGTCGGCCGGCGGAACCGGAAAATTTTCCGCGACCGTTAAACTTCCCGTCAATGAACGAACCGTAACTTCAAAAGCCGTGGAGTCTTGTTGCGCGTGAAAGAGGCGGATGCCGGCCGCAAACAAAGCGGGGACCGGACGGGCGGCGAGGGAAGGGCGCGATGATCCAGGAGACTGCGGGGCTCTTCGACCAGGCGATCATCGCGCCCCCTTCCGACCGGCGGCTAGCGCAGCGGCTATTATCGGTCTGGGCGCAAACGGCGCGCGGTTCGTTTCCGTCCTGGGCGGACATGAGGACGGTCGATCTCGGCGCCGATTGGAACTGGGTCTTTGTCGTCGACCTCAAACAGTCAGTCGGGTTTCCCTATTTCATCTATCTCGGCTCCGAACTCGCCAAGCTCTCCGCGATCTATCTGCAAGGCGAGACCGACTGGACCTTGTCGCTGCTCGACATGGCGACCGCGACGATTGACGCCGCGGTGGCGGATCAGGGGCCGCACCACCACGAGAGCGAGCTTACGCTTTGCGACGGTCGAAAGGTCCTTTTCCGCTGCATGACGGCGCCGCTCGCCGAAGACGGCGAGAAGATCAGCCATGTGGTCGGCTGCGCCAGCGGGAAACTGGCCGGCGACGGGCCGCGATTGAAAGTGGTTTAGCCGCCAGGCGATCGCCGGCCCCATTGCCAACCGCCGCCTGACCATTGCTTACTCCCGCGCATGAATTTCGACGTCGATTTCGTCCGGGCGCAATTCCCGGCTTTCGCCGTCCCTGCGCTTGAAGATCAGGCGTTCTTCGAAAACGCCGGCGGCTCCTATGCCTGCCGGCAGGTGATCGACCGCCTGACACGCTACTATCGGGAACGAAAAGTCCAGCCCTATGGGCCTTACGAGGCCTCGCGCCTTGCCGGGGAGGAGATGGATGAGGCGCGGGCGCGCCTTGCGGCGATGCTCGGCGTAGAAACCGACGAGCTCTCCTTCGGACCGTCGACGACGCAGAACGCCTATGTCCTCGCGCAGGCTTTCGGGCGGATGCTGAAACCGGGCGATGCGATCATTGTCACCAATCAGGACCACGAGGCGAATTCGGGCCCCTGGCGCCGGCTCGCCGATCGCGGAATCGAAGTCCGCGAATGGCGGATCGATCCGGAGACCGGGCGCCTTCCGATTGAGGGACTTGCGCGCCTTCTTGACGGCAAGGTTCGTCTCGTCTGCTTTCCTCACGCCTCGAACATCGTCGCCGAGATCAATCCGGTCGCAGACATCTCGCGCCTTGCGCAGGAGACGGGGGCGATCACTTGCGTCGACGGCGTCTCCTATGCGCCGCACGGTTTTCCAAACGTCCATGCGCTCGGGGCCGACATTTATCTCTTTTCCGCCTACAAGACCTACGGGCCGCGCCAGGGGATCATGACTGTCCGCCGCGATGTCGCGGAACGTCTCCCCAATCAGGGGCATTATTTCAATGCGGGCGTTCCAACGAAGCGTTTCACGCCGGCGGGGCCCGACCACGCGCAAGTCGCGGCGTCCGCCGGCATGGCGGATTATGTCGATGATCTTTATGCGCATCATTTCGGCGCGGCCGCGCGAAACGCCGCCGCTCGCGCCGCCGCCGTGCACGACCTGATGCGCGAGGCCGAGACGGCGCTCTTGCGGCCGCTCCTTGATTTCCTGGCGACGAAGAATTCTGTTCGCCGTCTTGGACCCTCTGACGCGTCGCAGCGCGCGCCGACCGTCGCGATGGTCCTGAAAGCGCCGGGCGCTGACGCCGCCGCGCGGCTCGCAAGGCGCGGGATCATGTGCGGCGGCGGCGACTTTTACGCGGTCCGCTGCCTTGAAGCGCTGGGCGTCGACCCCGATCACGGCGCCTTGCGCGTTTCCTTCACGCACTACACGACCAAGAAGGAAATCGACCGGCTGATCGCGGCGCTTGATGCGGAGATCTGACCGGCCGCAGCCCCTCAGCGTTGACGATCGCCTTCCTGCTTCGACGGGGGCGCCGCGGTCTCCGGCGGAAAGACCGGCCCGCCGCCGCAAGGCTCGCGGCGAACGCCGGCCTCGGGCGCGCCGTCGTCGACCGCTTGCGGCGTCGCGCACCCGGCGAACGCGATCAGGCTGAGCAGAAGGAAAATCCGACTCATCGGCGATCCCCGCCTTTCCTCTCGCACATCATAGTCGCGCACCGGCGCATTGTCGCCTTGTCCGCCGCCCGCCCGGTCCCTAGGGTTGAAGACGGGTTTCAACGGCGACGGAGCGGCGCATGACGCTGGAAATCGGGCATTTCGTAGCGGGCCGGCGCGTCGCCGGAACATCCGGCCGCTTTGGCGACGTTTTCAATCCGACGACGGGGGATGTTCAGGCGAAGGTCGCGCTCGCCGCGCGCGGGGAAGTCGCGCGCGCCGTCGACGCCGCCGAGAGGGCCTTCCCCGCCTGGGCCGCGACCAATCCGCAGCGCCGCGCGCGCGTCCTGATGAAATTCCTCGACCTCGCGGGCAAAGACATGGACAATCTCGCGCGGATGCTCTCGTCCGAGCACGGCAAGATCCTGCCGGACGCGCGCGGCGACATCCAGCGCGGGCTTGAGGCGGTCGAGTTCGCCTGCGGGATCCCGCATCTCCAGAAGGGCGAGTACACGGAGGGCGCGGGACCGGGGATCGACGTCTATTCAATGCGCCAGCCTCTGGGCGTCGGCGCCGGGATTACGCCGTTCAACTTTCCGGCGATGATCCCGATGTGGATGTTCGGCGTCGCGATCGCCTGCGGCAACAGCTTCATCGTGAAGCCTTCGGAGAAGGACCCGTCGGTTCCGCTCCGGCTCGCCGAACTGATGATCGAGGCGGGGCTCCCCGAAGGCGTTCTCAACGTCGTCAACGGCGACAAGGAGACGGTCGACGCGCTCATCGAGGACCCGCGCGTCAAGGGCATTTCCTTCGTCGGCTCCTCCGACATCGCGCAATATATCTACGCGAACGCCGCCGCGCAGGGAAAGCGCGTCCAGTGCTTCGGCGGGGCGAAGAACCATCTGATCGTCCTTCCCGACGCCGACATGGAGAATGTCGTCAACGCGCTCATCGGCTCGGCCTACGGATCGGCGGGCGAGCGCTGCATGGCGACGCCCGTCGCCGTGCCGGTCGGCGAAAAGACCGCCGACGAGCTTGTGAGATTGCTGCGCCCGCGCGTTGAGGGGCTTCGCATCGGGCCCTCCCTCTCGGAGGACTCGGACATGGGCCCGCTTGTCACGGCGGCGCATAAAAGGCGCGTCGAGAGCTACATCAAAATGGCGATTGAGGAAGGGCAGGAGCCGGTCGTCGACGGGCGCGGCTTCCGCCTCCAAGGCTACGAGAGGGGCTTTTTCCTCGGCGGGACGCTGCTTGATCACGCAAAGCCGGGGCACAGATCCTATGAGGAGGAGATCTTCGGCCCCGTCTTACAGATCGTCCGCGCCCGGAATTTCAAAGAGGCGGTCGCGCTCCCCTCGAACCACCAATATGGCAACGGCGTCGCGATCTTCACGAGAAACGGCGCCGCGGCGCGCGAATTCGTCAAGGCCGTCGACGTCGGCATGGTCGGCGTCAACGCGCCGATCCCCGTCCCCGTCTCCTACCACACGTTTGGCGGATTCAAGCGCTCGATTTTCGGCGATCTCAATCAGCACGGCCCTGACGGCGTCAAGTTCTGGACGAAGACGAAAACCGTCACCGCGAAATGGCCGGAAGACGTCCAAGGATCGGAGTTCGTCATTCCGACGATGGGGTAGGGGGGAATGTGACTTTGGTCACGGATCATCGTCGCGAGGCGCCTTACTGACTGGCGGGATTGAACTCGCCGCGATCGCGCGGCGGCGTCGTGGGGAGCGGACTTTGCCGGAGAAGATCAGCGCATCGTTGCTTGCGGCGATCGAGGCTACTGATCGGAACCATGCTGATAAGAAGACATTCGACACGCTGGTTTTGCTCGACGATGCGTCGACGCGCGAATATCTCGACCGACTGCATGAAATTGACGAGCGCGACCCGGATGCGTTCTTCGATCGCGAAGCGGTTTTGGCGAATATTCGGCGCCTTGCCGCCTGCAACAACAGGGACCTTTTGCGATTCCTGGCGTCCGGATCGGACGGGCCCGCGCCCGCGCCGGTGCGCAGCTACTGGATCAACAATGCTGTCCAGGCGCGGCTTACAAGGCGGATGATCGACATCGTCAAGCGGCGTTGGGATGTCGTGCGGCTGGAACTGCTCGACAGCCCGGACGCCAAGGCGTTCTTGCCGGCGATCGCGTCGGACGCGAAATCGGCGGGGCGATGCGACATTGACGCGGCGGTCCCGCAGAACGCTTCGAGGATCGGCGCCGAGGCGCTTTGGCGCCGCGGGATAAACGGCGAGGGCGTAATCGTCGCTGTCGTCGACACGCAGGTGAACCGTTCGCACCCGGATCTTGCGGACAGGATGTCGCCTGATCCGGGCGGGGGCGCGCCTCATGGCGATGAATGTGCGTGCGATGGCAACGATCTCAGCGCCGACACGTACCACGGCACATTGAGCGCGGGCCTGATCGCCGGAGATGGAAAGAGCGGCTTGAAAACCGGTCTCGCGCCGGGCGCGATGATGATGTCGGTCGGAATTGGCCTGCCGGAAACAACCGCTTGGTGCGGCTACCAGCATGCGCTTCTGCGCGGCGCTGACGTCGTCGCCCAGTCGGTGAGTTGGGCGCCGGATTTGAAAAAAACCCCCCATAGATTCCATCCGAGATACGCCGCGTGGCGGCGGGCCTGCGAGGTCATCATGGCGGCGCGCGTGCCGCACGCCTGCAGCATCAAGACCTCCGCCGACGAAGCGCGGAGGGAGAAAAGTCCGCAGGCGATTCCATTCAATATTCCGGCGCCGGCGAACGCTCCCCCGCCTTGGCGCCACCCGGCGCAAAGATTAGTCGGCGGCCGCTCTTCGGCGATGGCGTGCGGCGCAGCGGATCAGGACGGCAGGCTCATACCGGAAAGCGGCATGGGGCCTGCTTCATGGTCGGAGCGCCCATTCGAAGACTATCCCTTTGATCCGCCAAGCAAGAACGGACTGATCAAGCCGGATGTCTGTTCATACGCCCGCGGCGCTTGCTCATGCTCGAACCAATTTCCGGAGAAGGAGCCCGCCTATCTGCCCCATGGCGGCGCGTCCGCGGCGACATCCTATCTTGGCGGATGCCTTGCCCTGCTCGTGAGCGCGTGCCGCTCGGCGCGCCGTCCAGTATTGCCGTCGCGGCTTCAGCAGGCGCTTGAGGCGACTGCTGCGCCATTGGTCGGGCAGAAGCGAATGAAACAAGACCAATATGGCGCGGGACTTATCAACGTGGAGGCCGCCTACGACTACGGACGCGAGCGGCGTTGGTGGTGAGGATCGGCGCCGGACCGATCTGAAATCAAACAAGGAGGAGAAACGGATGACGTTCGAATGGAAATTGGTGCGATCGCTCGCGGCGGCGGCCGGTTTGCTGCTCTTGCCTGCGTGCGCCGCGAATGGTCACGGCGGAGCCGAGCCGAGTTTCGACAATTCCGACGACGAACATGCGTTGAAATGGCGGTACGGGCAAATGCCCAAAGTGGATGTCAGCAGCATGATCGATTGGGACGCCGTCGCAAGGGAGGTTCACAGGCAGTATCGAAGGCGTTCGCACAACGAGCATTCGCCGCGGCGCGACGCAGACCACAAGCTGAAATCCGAGGCTGTCGTGACCATCAAGCTGCGGTTCGAGGTGGGCGTCTGGGACGACCCCATCGCCGATCATCCGGTGCACTGCGTAAACGATAGCGTCACAACGATTGAAGTCGTCGGCGTCGCCGGGCCAATCCCAGTACGCGGGACGGATAACTGCATTTAGGATTTGCGCCGGACCGGCCGGTCAAGCCGCTTCCTCGCAATCGAGCGCTCGCATCGACTCGCGGGCGCTCGCGACGACGCCGGACGACGAGAGCGGCGTTGCGGCGTAGTCGGCGATCGCGGCGCGATAAAGATCGCAGGCTTCGGCTTGAACGCCGTTCGACGCAACGACGATGTCGGCGAGGAGGTGTCGGCTTAAGGCCTTGAGGTTCGGTCTGCGCTCGGCTTGCGCGAGCGCGAGGGCGTCTTGCGCGTAGGCTGAGGCCTCGTCGTACGAAGCGGCGTCGTTCATCGCATAGGCGAGATTGAGGAGCGCGGACCCTTCCGTCTGTCGATCCTGCGCGGCGCGGCTCGCCGTCAGCGCGTTCTTGAGCGCTTCGACGCCGGCTTCGCGGTCGGGGCTGTCAATCTGCAAGGCTCCGAGCCGCATATAGGCTCTGGCGAGCGCGGCGCTCGATTTCCTCCCGATCGCGAGATCCTGTTCGATGGCGATCGCGCGGCGCTGCTTCTCTACGGCGCTTTGCTTGGTCGCCGCATCGCCGGAAAAGCCGCCGCGAAAGTAGTCCAGCGAAGCATAAGTCGACCAGAACTCCGCATTCGCATGCTTCCGCTGATAGGCGGCCAGCGACGGCTGCAGCGCTTGAAGGCGCGCCTCGATCTGGTCGAAATCAGCGGGACCGATCTTGGGCTTCATGAGCCAGGAATTCAGGAAACCGAGTTCGGCCCAAATGCGGACTTCGTCGTCTTCCGGCGCCCGTGAAAGCATCGCGGCGAAGTGCGCATTCGCGCGCTCCGGGTCGTTCACCCGATGATAAAGCGCGGCGAGGGCGTAGTGGGCGAAAAGAACGCGCCCGTCATCCTCGAAGTCGGGCCCTTCGGCGAGCGTCAGGAGCTCCACATTGCGCGCAATCGCCTTGGTCGTGTCCTGATGAAAGATCACGGCTGCGATCTGCGAGAGCGTTTCAATTCGCGCCGATGCGCTGAGGCCGGCGGCCGTTTGCTCCTCATAGATCCGTTCAAGCATTTCCGCGGCGCTGTTCAATTCGCCCCTGTCAATCAGGGATACGACCGTCACCGCCTTGTCGGCGCGATCGGAGCGCTGCAGCGCCAGGATCGCGTTCGAAGCCGACTCGAACCGGAGGGGATCGGCGTAGGCGCCGCGCCGGTTCGCATCAAGCCGGCGGATCAGGCGGTCTGTCAATGCGTTTGCGGCGCGCGTCGGATCGTCGCTTGCGTCGCGGCTTGCGGGCGGCGCCGGCCGCTGCAACGATAGTCCCATGACGCCGATGTTCACCGCGACGAGCGCGAGAAGGATGAGGCCCGCAATCTGAACCCGATGGTTTCTGAGGATGCTCAGGAATGCGCGCCGCGCCCGCGCGCCTCCCTCCATCGCATCAAACGCCACCACCGGCTCGTCGATGTTCTTGAGCGCCAGGGGCCCGCGCCGAGAGAAACGCGCGTCGACGCCGCCGCGGACGAGGTTGACGACGGCGAGCGAGACGAGGACGCCGTTGGGCTCGGCTTCCCCTTGCAGGCGCGCGGCGATGTTGACGCCGTGTCCCAGAAGATCGCCGCCGGGCTGTTCGACGACGTCGCCTGCGTGGACGCCCGCCCGAACGGCGGCGCCGGGGCTCGTCGGAGAGAGATTGTTCCTTGCACGGATGTCGGCGACGAATTCGAGGGCGGCGAGAACGCCGTCGGCGGCACTCGGAAACTCGGCGAGAAAGCCGTCGCCCGCCGCGTGAAAGATCCGGCCGCGCCGGTTCGCCACGACCCGCTCGAACGCCGCGCGGACGATGGTGACGGTGCGAACCGCCGCCTCGTCGCTCGCCTCCGCGAGCCGCGAATAGCCGCAGATGTCGGCGGCGACGACGGTCGTCAGGCGCCGCGGCGAGGCTTCGATTTCATCCCGGACCACGGCCTTGCCGGCGGACACATCCATCCGATGAGCGCTCCCCCCTTTGTCGTGTGTTTATACACGCGCCGCGACCCCCGAAGAATGACCCGGGAAGAAATGTGACCTTTGTTACAGTATATCACGAGCGCAGGCGCAACACTTGGCGTTGCTATCGCCGACTATGAAGACCGCGCCCGATCATTTCGCCTCAAAAAGACTCGAGGGACATGCGGATCAGCCCCCACGCCGAACTATTCGCCGTCGCGGCGCTCGCCGCCGCCATGGCGCTCGGTCTTGATCTCCTGATCAATGGCGCGGGGGCGGGGGCGATGAAGGCGGCCTCGCTCCTCTCGGCGGCGGGGCTCGGCCGACCGGCGGCGCTTTTCTGCGGCGCGCTCGCCGTCGGAGCGCCAGGTCCCTTGTCGGTCTTCTATTTCCGCCCATTGACGAAGCGCGGCGCCTTTACGCTCGCCTTCGGGATCGTGGCGATCCTCGCGATGCTGACGCCGGCCCAATCAGCCCTCCGCGTCTGACATTTCCTTCAGCATCTCAAGATCGTCAATGGCGATCCGTCCGCGCGCGAGGCTGATCGCGCCAACATCCTTCATCGCCTGCAGATGGCCGTTGACCTTTTCGCGCGAAGCGCCAAGCCGGCCGGCGATTTCGTCCTGCGTGATCCTCAGGACCGGTTTTTCCGCCCGCTGACCATTCGCGAGGTCGATGAGGTAGGACGCGATGCGCGCCTTGAGAGTCTTAAAGGTGAGGCCCGAAACCTGCCCGTTCGTGCGGCGCACTTTCGTCGCGAGGTCCTTGATGATCGCCATCGCGAAATCGGGATGCCCGCGGACGAGCGCGAGGAAGGACGGCGCGGAAATGCTGAGGAGCGACGCGTCGGCGCTGGCGCGCGCCGCGACCGATCGCGGCTTTCCGTCAAGGACGCCGATTTCTCCCATGACGTCGCCGGCGCGCGCCGTCGAGACGCTGATCGAGCGTCCGTCGGCGTCGGCGATTTCGAGCGAAAGCTCGCCGGAAAGGATCAGATAGATCGCGGTCGCCGGCGCGCCGGCGGCGAAAAGAACTTCGCCCTTTCGAAGGCGCACGCGCGGCGATCCGGCGAGGCGCTCGATCTCCGCGCGCGACAAGGCGCCAAACAGCGTCGAGCGCGAGAGGAGGGCGGCGGCGTGCTCTTTGTCGGCGGACATCAGGCGCGGCTCTTCCGTGGCGGGGCAAGGCTTGCGCGCTTTTCGGGAGCCGACCGTGACGGGCGTCACGCCAGGCCCTCGCGCGCCTATCGCCGTTAACCATAGCGGGTCCTGAAAAGATTTCCGCCGCTTATATTGACATATGTTGGTAGATGTGCCATTGATCTAATCTATGAGCATATACGCGAAACTTGCGGACATCCTCGAGGCCCAGGCCGGCGACAGCTGGAAGGTGTCGTTTTCCGAGCTTGAGCGGCTGCTTGATCAAAAGCTGCCGTCAAGCGCCTTCAAATACGCCGGCTGGTGGTCCAATAACCCGAGCAACAACGCCATGACCAAGATCTGGCTAATGGCGGGGTGGAGGACCGAGAAGGTGGACGTGCCGGGTCAAACGGTCGTGTTTCGGCGCAACAAGCCGCCGGCGCCCGCTTATTACGGGCGCCCCTTGGGATTTGAAATGGCGATGGCGGGCCCTTTCGAAACCAAGATGGCGAAGCCGCCCGTTGGCGGGCGCAAGGTGCGCTTTGAAGAGCTTCACGGCGCGATGCGAGGGACCATCCGGATCATGCCCGACGTCGACGTGACGGCGCCGCTAGACGCCGACGGTCCGGACGCGCCGGCGCGGCGCGATCCGCTGAAAAGGCCTCTGCCGAAACGAAAGCCGTCCTCGTGACGCCGCTGCTTCTCGACACCTGCGCGATGATCCTGCTCGCGACCGGCGAGCGATTGAGCCGCGATGCGAAGGATGCGATCGAGGCCGCGCTCAGCACCGGCGAGACGCTCGCGGTGTCGCCTTATTCCGCGTGGGAGGTCGGCGCGCGTGCCGCGCGCGGCGATTTCGTGTTTTCGCAAAAGCCGGAGAGCTGGTTTAACGCCTTTGTCGGCCGCGCCGGGATGAGCCTTGCGCCGTTGCCGCCGTCGGTTCTCGTCGCCGCGTCGTTTCTGCCGGGATCGCCGCCGGCCGATCTCGCCGACCGCGTCATCGTCGCGACGGCGCGCGAATTCGGCATGACTCTCTTGACGCGCGATGCGGCGCTCATCGACTACGCCGCGGCCGGTCACATCAACGCGATCGGGTGTTAGCGTCATGATCGTCATCCTCGAACTCATCGCTCTCGGCGTTTTCGCGCTGATCGCCGTCAATCTCTGGAAGATGTTCGCGGGCGGCGGGCGCCTTCCGACGCGCAAGGGCGGACCAATCATCGAAGGGACGGCGCATGAAGCGCGCTCGCCCGCGGCGGAGGCGGCAAGGCTGATGCGCGAATTCGAGAATGTCCGCGCCGAGCTGAAAGGGCGCTATCCGGCGACCTTCGCCATGCTCGGTGGCTATCTCAACAGCCATACGATCGGCGAGCATGGCGGACTGGAAGGCGCGGTCAGGGAAATGCTCGCCGACTGGGCGCCGCGCCGCGAGGAAGCGATGCGCGAGATTACGAAACTTCTTGCCGAGAACGAGACGGAAGAGGAAGTTCGCGCCATCGTGACGGCGGCGTCCGACGCCGATTTTTCACAGGAGGGGTATCGCGCGTGGCTGACCTGGCTTCTCGGCCGGTTCAACGCGCATTAGGGAAGGGATTTGCGTGGCTGACAGGATCTCGGGGAAATTCACCGGAAGGTGCCTCTGCGGCGCCGTCACATTTGAAGCGGCGCGCGACCGCGACCACGCGGACGCCTGCCATTGCGGTCAGTGTCGCCGCTGGAGCGGCAATTACTGGGCGTCGGTGAACGTGCCGACCGAAACGCTGAAGTTCACGTCGGGCGAGAGCAACGTCGCCTGGTTCCGCTCGTCCGATCTCGTCCGCCGCGGCTTTTGCCGGGAATGCGGGTCTGCGCTCTTCTGGCATGCGGATCGACACAAGGATTACGCGCACCGGTTTGCGATCGCCGTCGGCGCGCTTGACGAGCCGACAGGCGTCAAGATCACCGAGCACATTTTCGTCCGCGACAAGGGCGATTATTACGACATCAAGGACGGCCTGCCGCAAAAGCCGACTTATTAGGAGCAGATGAGTTTGTTCGGGATTCCTGTAGACTTCACGCACCTTACCGGCTTTGCGCTGTATTTCGCGATTTTCGCGCTGCCCTTCTTTCAGGAAGACGCGGCCGTCATCGGCGCGGCGACGGCTTCGATCATGGGGCTTGCGCCGACGCCGTTTCTCGTCGCCACGATTATCGCCGGGCTCCTCGCGTCGGACGCCTGGAAATATTGGATCGGCCGGCTCGCGAGGCGCTACGAATGGGCGCACAAATTCGCCGAAAAGCCCGGGGTCTCGGTCGCGGGCGACCTCGTCAGAAAGGAATTCGTCCAGACGATGCTGACGGCGCGCTTCGTGCCGGGAACGCGCGTGCCGACTTACGTCGCTTGCGGATTCTTCAAGGCGCATTACGGGAAATACGTCGTCGTTCTCTTGATGACCGCGTCGCTTTACGTCGCGATCATGTTCACGCTTTTCCACGCCGGCGGCGCCGTCGCCGGCGAGAAGGCGAAAATCTGGCTTCCCGTCATCGCCGTCGTGACGCTCGGCGCTTATATCGCCTTCCGCTGGTCGACGCACAACCGGGGCCAGCACGGGCCGATGACGCCGCTGACCGAAGAACGCGATCACCCGCTCCCCGGCATGCCGGGATTTGAAGGAACGCCGCTTGAAGGACACGAACGGGACAAGCCTGAAGAGCGCGAGCCGGAAAAGGTCGCCGATGGGCGATAGACCGCTTCCGGTCCGCCGCGCGCGCTCCCGGATTCGCGGCTTCGCGCGGCGAACGCGATCGCGCGCCGGCGGGAGGACGCCTTGATGAGCGGCGCGGCGCGGCGCAGCGAAGAAGGCCTTGCCCGGCTCCGGTCGCAGATGTCGGCGGCGATGGAGCCGCGCGCGCTGACGTCCTTCGGCGTCGCGGACCAGTTCTTCCAGTATCTCAAAAAATCCGGCCGGCTCAGGAACCGGGTGTTCGCCGATATCGGCGCCAATCTCGGCTCTTGGACGCATCCTTTCGCGATGCGCTACTGGCGCGTTCTCGCCTTCGAGGCCTACAGCCGCAATTTCGAGGCGCTGTCGAAAAAATTCGCCGGCAGCAACTATGTCGAACTCGTCCGCAAGGCGGTCTGGGACGAAAGCGGCAAGAGCGTCGACTTTTTTTATGACGAAACGCGGCCAGGCATCGGCTCCATCCGCAACAACAGCGAGCATTTCCGCGAGGAAACCCGCGAGACCGTCGAAACGATCACGATCGCCGACGCGCTCGGCGAGGACCTTGAAAAGCTTGAGCTGATCAAGACCGATGTCGAGGGCGCCGAGCTGCAAACGCTCAAGGGTGCCGACCTGCCGCGGTCGCAGCCGAGCGTCATCGTCGCCGAGATTTCAGGGCGAAGCGCCGCTTTCGGATACGGGCCGGACGACCTCGCCGCCTTCATCGCCGGCGCCGGCTATGACGTTTTTCTCATGATGGCGAAGGCGCGCGAGAACAGTTTTGGCGCCCTCGAGCGCATTCACTTCGCGCCTTACACGACCTGTGTCGGGCGGCCGGCGATCGGCGCCAATATGGACGCGCTTGGCGTCAGGAAGGACGTCGCAGCCGACTTCGCCGATCTCTTCGGCCGGCATTTTGTCGAATACGGCTACTGACGATGAAAGCGCGACGCGGACGGAGCGGAATTGCGACATGACGCAAGACATCATCTTTGAACGAGTCGGCGAGTGGGGCGTCGTCACGCTCAATCGGCCTGACGCGCTCAACGCGCTGACGTTCGACATGGTGAAGCGCATGCGCGCGCGGCTTCTCGAATGGGAAGGCTCCGCCGCGGTGAAGGCGGTCTTCGTGAAGGGATCCGGCGAAAAGGCGTTTTCCGCCGGCGCCGACATCCGCAGGCTTCACGACGAAGGCAGGACCGATCCGGTCGGAACGAGCGAATTTTTCCGCGAGGAATACCGCCTCAACGCGCTCATCCATCATTATGTGAAGCCTTATGTCGCGCTCATCGACGGCGTGACGATGGGCGGCGGCGTCGGCCTCTCCGTGCACGGCGATTTCCGGATCGCCGGCGACAAGACGCTCTTCGCCATGCCGGAAACCGCCATCGGGCTTTTTCCGGACGTCGGCGGCGGACATTTCCTGCCGCGCCTTCATGACGGCCTCGGCCTGTATTACGCGCTGACGGGCGCGCGCGCCAAGGCGGCGGACTCAATGGCCGCCGGGATCGCGACGCACTATGTTCCGACGGAAGAGACGCCGGCGCTTTTTCGCGAACTGACCGGCCTGTCCTTCGGCGGAAATCCGCACGGGGAGATCGAAGCCGTTCTCGACGGCTACGCCGGCGACCCCGGCGAAGCGCATGTCAATGACATCCGTCCGGCGCTGAAAAGACTTTTCGAGGGGCACCCGACTTTCGACCATTTCTGGGCGGCGCTTCAGGCCGACGGACACGACGTCGCGGGCGACATTCTGCGCATTCTCGCGCGGATGTCGCCGACGTCCCTGAAGCTGACGTTTGAACAGTTGCGACGCGGCGCAAGGCTCGATTTCGACGAGACCATGAAGATGGAGTTCCGGATGGCGCGCCGCGTCATGGAGGGCCGCGATTTCTTTGAGGGCGTGCGCGCCGTCATCATCGACAAGGACAGAAATCCGCGCTGGAGTCCCTTGACCGTCGAAGCGGTCAGCGACGCCGACATCGCGCGTTATTTCGAGCCGCTCGAAGACGACTTGGAGCTCCCGTAATGGCCTATTGGCTCTTGAAGTCGGAACCGAAGGAATTCAGCTGGAGCGATCAGGTAAGACGCGGCGCGAAGGGCGAAGCCTGGTCCGGCGTCCGGAACGCGCAGGCGCGAATCAATCTCCGCGCGATGAGGACGGGCGATCTGGGCTTTTTCTATCATACGGGCGATGAAAAACGCGTCGTCGGCGTCGTCAAGGTGATCCGCGAGGCCTATCCCGACCCCAAAGCGCCCGACTGGACGCTTGTCGACGTCGCCGCGGTTGAACCCCTGGCGCGGCCGGTGGCGCTCGCCGAGATCAGGAAGGAGCCAAAGCTCGCCGAGATGGCGCTCGTCAAGAACACGCGCCTTTCGGTGCAGAAGCTGACGGACGCGGAGTGGAAGGTCGTCCGGCAGATGGGCGGGATGAGGGAATGACGAGCCGCGGCGGCGCCGGATTATTCCGTATCGGGATTGACCGGCTGCGGCTCCGGCGCCGGCTTGGGCCTGGGGGCGATCGCGCGCTTTGCAAACGCCAAATTCTGCTCGACGCGAAAGGAAAGGCCTGCGGCGCTGTCGCTCCGCCAGACGACGCGCGCGCGCTTCACCGATCCCGTGACGACCGTTTTCAAGAGCACGAATTCCGGAAGGCCCGTCGCGCCGGGAAGCTGCACCCGGGCGCCGTTGTCGCTGACGTCGACGATGATGCAGTCGACTTCAACGCCGCCGGCGACGACGAGGCGGCCATGGCGATAGACCGCGCGGCGCGGCTCGCGTCGACCGGAGACCGCGCTGGCGGTTGCCGGCGCCGGGGTGATCGGCCGGGCGGCCGCGATCGCGGCCAAGCGCTGGGCGATCCTCGCTTCCTGCGGCGTCATCGGCTTTCCATTTCCCCGCATATGGTTGCAGTCAGGTTTGTACACAACTATAGATGGCAACTGGTTAAAGCTTTGTTTCCCATATGGCGGCGCGCAAGCGGGGTGAGCAGGGGGCCCGCATGAGCGCGTTCAGCGAGACCGCCGCCGCACCGAATGATTTCGGCGCGACGCTGGCGCGGATGGCGCGGATTTTATTGCGGCCCGCGCTTGCGAAATGGCGCCCGCGGATGGCCGGCGCCCTTGTCGTGACTTTGGCGTCGAAGGTCCTTGCGGTCGCCGCGCCCGTATGGATGGGCGACGGCATCAATCGCGTCGTCGAGGGCGAAGGCGTCGGCGCCGCCGCGCCGTCTTTCATCGGGTTCTTTCTCCTCTTTGCCGGCGCGCGCTTTCTTTCAAACGGCCTGCCGCAGCTTCGCGACGCCTTCTTCACCCGCGTGACGCAGGACGCCAACCGCGTCATTGCGGTCGAGGCGTTTGCGCACGCGCAGTCGCAGTCGCTGCAGTTTCACCTGACGCGGCGCGCCGGCGCCGTCAATCGCATCATCGAGCGCGGTGCCGGGGCGATGGAGTTTCTGCTGCGCTTCCTCGCTTTCAATATCGGTCCGACGGCGATCGAGCTTGCGCTCGCCGCCGCGGTCATGGCGGCGCTCTATTCATGGAGCCTCGCGCTCGCGGCGGTCGCGACCGTCGCCGTCTACACGGTCTTTACGGTCGCAATCACCGAATGGCGCAACAAGCAGCGCCGCGCCATGAACGAAGCCGACACCGAGCTTCGCGCCATCACCATGGACACGCTGGCGAATTTCGAGACCGTCAAGGCGTTCGCGGCGGAGGAGCGCGAAGCGTCGCGCTATGACCGCGCGATGCAGGCCTACAACGACCGCTTCGTGCGCCAGGCGCAATCGCTGGCGCTTTTGAACGCCGGGCAGGAATTCATCATGACGGCGGGGCTTCTCGCCGCGGCGCTCATCGCCTCCTTCGCGGTTGAAGGCGGAACGCTGAAGCCGGGCGACATCACCGCCGTCATCTTGATGCTGACGAACATCTATCGGCCGCTCAACATCCTCGGCTTCGCCTGGCGCGAAATCAAACAGGGCGCCGTCGATATCGAGAAACTCTTTGATCTTCTCGACCTTTCGCCCGAAGTAAAAGACCGGCCGGGCGCGCCGAGCCTCGCGCCGTCGAAGGGCTCGATCCGGTTCGAGCGCGTTTCATTCGTTCACGAAGGGCGCGAGGCGGGGCTTGCGGGCGTCGATTTCGACATTCCGGGCGGCGCCTTCGTCGGCATTGTCGGCCCCTCGGGCGCCGGGAAATCGACGATTTTGAGGCTGCTCTTCCGTTTTTACGATCCTTCCGCCGGACGAATTCTGATTGATGGCGTCGACATACGCGACGTGACGCAAAAGAGCCTTCGCGCGGCCTTGGGCCTTGTCCCGCAGGAGGTCGTGCTCTTCAACGACACGCTCCGCTTCAATCTCTCCTACGCAAGGCCTGACGCGAGCGACGAAGCGATCCTTGAGGCGGCCGCGCGCGCGCAGCTTCGCGCCTTCATCGCCGGCCTTCCGAAGGGGCTCGACACGAAAGTCGGCGAGCGCGGGCTTAAACTCTCAGGGGGTGAAAAGCAGCGTGTCGGCGTCGCGCGCGCCATTCTCCTCGACCCGGCGATCCTCATTCTCGACGAGGCGACGTCATCGCTTGACTCGGAGACGGAAAAGGACGTGCAGGCGGCGCTCGCGGAAGCCGCGCGCGGGCGAACGACGATCGCGGTCGCGCATCGCCTGTCGACGATCGCGCGCGCCGACGTCATCTTTGTCCTTGATGGAGGCCGGATTGTCGAATCCGGGGGCCACGAGGCGCTTCTGGCGCGCGGCGGGCTTTACGCGGGCCTCTGGCGCCGGCAGACCGCCGACGAGGCGCAGGCTTTTGGGCGCGCCCGCGAGCGGGAGCGCATTTAGATCGTATACGGATTATTTGGCGGCGCAGACGGCGCCCTGCCGGGGGCGCGCCCAGCGTTCGAGCGTCCTGCGAAGGGAATCGGGCCGCACCGGCTTCGGCAAATAGTCGTCCATGCCGGCCTCAACGCAGCGCCGCCGATCGTCCTCCATCGCATGGGCGGTGACGCCGATGATCGGCTCGCGCCGTCCGGTTCGCGCTTGGATGGCGCGGATGCGCGCAGTCGCTTCGACGCCGTCCATTTCCGGCATCGAGATGTCCATGAGGAGAACCGCGTATTCGCCCTGCTCGTAGCGCTCGACGGCCTCGCGGCCGTTTCCGGCGATGGTCACCCGGCAGCCAAGGCTTTCAAGCATCGAGCGGATCACCATCTGGTTTACGACATTGTCCTCGGCGACGAGAATGTCGACGCCGGCGCTGGCGTCGGCCGGTTCCGGCGTCGGCGCCGCAAGCGCCGCCGCGGCCGCGGCCGACTGTTCGATCGCGCGGCCTCGCAAGCACGAGACGATTGCGTCGAGAAGCATCGACGCGCGCGCGGGTTTCACAAGGTAGGCGTCAAAGAGCGCGTCCGCAGGCTCTTCGGGCTTGCCTTTGCGTCCGGCGGACGTGAGGAGAATGAGCGGCGTCGCGATCGTCGCCGGCGACTGGCGCAGGCGCTGCGCCAGCATGATGCCGTCCATGCCGGGCATTTGCTGGTCGAGAATGGCGAGGTCATAGGGCGAACCGCGTCGCGCGGCGTCCTCGGCGGCCGCGAATGCGGCGGCGCTGTCGGCGAAGGCTTCGGGCGCAATGCCCCATGCGGCAAGTTGTTCGAAAAGGATCTCGCGATTGACTTTGAGATCGTCGACGATGAGCGCCTTGACGCCGACGAGATCCTCGGACGACGCGGCGAACGCCGGCGCCGCCGCGTCGATGACGAGCGACGTGCGCCAATGGAACCGCGAGCCGGCGCCGAGCGCGCTTGTCGCGTGAATTTCGCCGCCCATCGCTTCGACAAGCTTTCTGGTGATCGCGAGGCCGAGCCCGGTGCCGTCGTGCCGGCGCGCGGCCGAGCCGTCTGCCTGCTCGAAAGCGTGAAAAATCAGCTCAAGCTTGTCTTCGGCGATGCCGCAGCCGGTATCCTCGACGATGAGTTCGATGTCCGCTGTTTCGCCCCGGCGCTTGCCGGAGACGGAAACGAAGATGTGGCCCTTCTCCGTGAACTTGACGGCGTTGCCGATGAGATTGGTGACGATCTGGCGGATGCGTCCGGGATCGCCGATGAACCGCGTTCCGAGCGTCGGCTGATAGCGGAGCATCAGCTCAAGGCCTTTTTCCTCGACGTGGAAATTGAGGAGGGCGATGACATCCTCAATACAGGTCCTCAGATCAAACGGCTCGGCCGTAAACTTCATCTTGCCGGCTTCAAGTTTCGAGAAATCGAGAATGTCGTTGATGATGGTGAGGAGGTTTTCGCCGCTGCTGACGATGACTTGCGCCATGTCGCGCTGGCGCGGCGTCAGGGCGGTGTCGAGAAGCAGCGACGCCATGCCGATGACGCCGTTCATCGGCGTCCGGATTTCATGGCTCATATTGGCGAGGAACGTCGACTTTGCGCGGCTTGCGCCTTCCGCCGCCTCCTTGGCCTCCGTCAGTTCGACGGTCAGCGCCTCAAGCTCCTGCTCGCGCTGCTTGACCCGCGTCACGTCAGTGTAGGTGACGACGTAGCCGCCGCCCGGGCGCCGGCGAATGTTTTCGGTGATGACCCTGCCGTCTTTCTGCCGCCTTGTCGCGTTGAAGCGGCCGGTCTCATCGAGCGAGTGGCGCATGTCGTCGAAATAGTCTTCGCGCGACTCGTAAGGGTAAAGTCCGTGGCGAATGCCGATGTCGAGAATGTCAGCGACATTTCGTCCGACCGCCCAGACGGAAGCCGGCAGGCCCGACATCGCGGCGGCGTTCTCGTTCACGGCTTCGATGACGAAGTTCTCGTTGAAAACGACGAGACCGTCCGCCATGGACGCGATGACCTGGCTCAAGAGCTCGCTGCGCTCTTTCAGTTCGGCGGCGCGTTGCGCGACCTTTTCTTCAAGCTGCGCGTTCGAAAGCTGCAGGAGCTTGCGGCTCTCTTCCGCCTCGCGCCGCGCGCGAAACTCGGCGGTGACGTCCCGGCAGACGCCGCGATATCCCTTGAACGCGCCATCGGCGTCAAAATGCGGCTTTCCGCTGCGCGCGATCCACAAGGAAGCGCCGTCCGCCGTCTTCAGCTCGCTGATTTCGTCCTTGAAAGGCTCGCGCCGTTCAAGCGCCTCGATATGGCGCGCCGCCGCGCCCGGCGCGATCTCGCCGCGATGTTCGCCCATCCGCATGCCGAGGAATTCGGCGTGCTTCAGTCCGGTGATCTCATCTGCGCGCTCGGAAAAATACGAATAGCGGAGGTTCTCGTCGGCCTCCCAAAGCCAGTCGGACGCGCTTTCCGCGAAATCCTGAAAGCGCTTTTCGCTCGCTTCGACCGCTTCGCGCTGATCCATGCGTTCGGTGATGTCCGACGTCCAGCCGCGCGCGCCGGCGTAATCGCCGCGTTCGTCGTAATGATGACGAAACGAGGTTGAGATGGTGCGCACGCGGCCCTCGTGGTCGCGCACCTTATAGACGAAGCCGCGGACGTCGCGGCGGCCGTCCATCGCCGCGCGGAGAAATTCCATCTCTTCGGCCGGTCCGGCATAGAACGCCTCGTTGAATATCTCGCGCATCTTGAGGCCGACGAGTTCTTCGGCGGCCTTGCCGATGAGGTCCCGCACTTTCGGCGATACGTAAGTAAGGCGATGATCGGCGTCGGTCTCCCAGGCCCAGTCCGACGCGAGTTCCATGAACGCCCTAAGCGAGTCGCGGGCGTGCCGGCGGTGGCCTTCGGCGTCCGCCTCCTGCATGGTTATCATTTCAAGGAGCCCGCCGAGCCGTCCGTATTGGCGGATGCCGACTGGTATCGAAGACAGGACGATCAGCGCGACGACTTTGACAGACGGATCGCCGGTCAGAAGCAGAAACGCGGCGTAGGGCGCGCCAGCGGAGAGCATTACCGCTGTCGGCGCGCCGCGAACCGGCGCGAGCGACATTCCAAGGCCGATCGCGCAATAGGCGGCCCACATAAGAAGGACAAGATGCTCGGCGGGCGTTGCAGCGCTGTGCAGGACAAATGTGTAAGCGGAGCAAAGCGCGCCGAAGGCGAGCGCCAGCGGCGGCGCCGCTTCGACGATTGCGCGCCGCCGGGTCCGATCGAACATGGCGGTTTGCGGTGAAAGCCAGAAGGCGAGCCGGAAAAGCATGACGGCCGCAAAGACGGCGCCAAGGGCGCCGACTGTCATCGGCGCTCGCGCGAAGAAGACGGCGGCGACCAGTACGGAGCAGACGAGCGCGCCGCCGAAGAAGGCGGGAAGGAGCTGCCGCAATTCTTCAAACTGTCGATCGATGACGACCTCAGGCGCGCGCCGCCCGTCGCCCATCGCCCGGCTGAAAAGCCTCGAGGCCGCTCGATTCATTTCGGCTCCGCTCCCCAATCTTCTTCGGAGCCTAGAGCCTGAGCGTTAAACGGCGGTTTACCATGGCGCGCGAAATTGGACCCCTCACGAGGGCTGATCAAGGCGCATGGGGATCGTCGCACCATCCGATCGGGCGGAGTTTTCCGGCTTTGATGCGTTCTTTGACGAGGCGATCGCGCCCTATCTCGCGGAAAAGGAACGCGACCGCGTCGAAGCCGTCGCCAAATCGTTAATTGCAGCGGCCGCCGCGGCGGCGTTCGCCCTCGCGGTCGCCGCCTTCGCTCCATTCGGCTCTGCCAATATTCAGTTCGCCATCATCATCGGATGCGCGGGGGTCTTCGGGGCGGCGTGGATCGTCGATCACGCGCGCGCCGACATCACGCACGGCCTCCTTGAAAAGATCGCCGGCAAATTCGGCTTTCGCTACAAAGGCGCGATGGAGCGGCCGCCCTATTACGACCGGTTTCGCCGTCTGAAGCTCATCCCCGGACACAATCGCGAGAAATGGGAGGATGAAGTGCGCGGCGAGCATGCCGGCAATTCGTTCCTGCTTTGCGAAGCGCATCTCAAGGTCAAGTCGTCGGGAAAGAACAGCAGCGAGCGCACCGTCTTTCACGGCCAGCTGTTCATGATCGACTACGCGAAGCGATTTCTCGGAACGACCGTCGTTCTGCGCGACGGCGGAATTCTCAACGCGATCATGAAGCCCGGGCGGGAGTTTCAGCGGGTCGGCCTTGCATCGCCGGCCTTTGAGAAGGCGTTTGAGGCGTGGTCGACGGATCAGGTGGAGGCGCGAGACCTTCTCGATCCCATGGTGCTCGAACGGTTCCAGGAGCTTGAACGGCTTTATAACGGGAAGAAGCTTCGCGCCGCATTCGACGACGGCAAGCTGCTGATCGCCATCGAGACCGGCGACCGATTTAACATCGGCACGATGTTCGCGCCGTTGCGGGGCGCTGACCGGGTGAACGTCATCTTGAAGGAATTCGACGTCGTCTTCGATCTTATCGACGTCGTCTTGAAGCGCGTCGAGCGGCCGACGGGAGGCGCCTTCACCTTGGCGGACGTGAAGGCGCGCTGAAGCGGCGTACGGCTCAGGGCTTCAACAGCGCGTTCCACGCCGCGTTGTCGCCGCCGGACTGGTCCCAAGGCGTGCATTCGACCCAGGGCGTCTGCGGCGTGCGCCGGGCGGCGCAGAACACATAGGTCGCCATGATCGCCTTCGGGTCGGTCGCCCGGATGTCGTCAGCGAGCGCCGTGATCACCCGGCCGTAATCGGCGCTTTCGTGCCACTGCCGGAAGAGCGCGACGGAGGCCGGATTTGTCGCGAGGACGGCGTCGAGCTTGTCGGTCGAATCGCCTTCGAAGTTGCCGATCCAGCGGGCGCCGGCGGCCTCCGCCGCCGCCTTCTGGGCGCGCGCAAACGACGCGTAATAGGCGACGTTCGCGCGCATCGATGTCGGGGCGAGCATATAGTTGGTGATCTTCTGGTAAAGCGCTGCGGGGTCGGCCGCGAGATCGGCGAGCCAGAGCTGGCGCCACGTCGCCTGGTCAAATGTCGCGCCGAAGAGCTTGTTCTCGCGGTGCCAGGTGAATCCGCCGGAAACGTAGTTCGTCGTCGAGACGCCGTAGCGGCTCATCGGCTGCGATCCGCCGAAGGCGGGAACGGCGGTGAGCGCATCGACCGTCCGCGTCGGGTCGACCGTTTGAGCGCCGAGAACCATGGTCCATGGCTGGCTGGCGCGGCCGCCTTCCGCGAGCGCTTGCGCAAACAGATGTGCGAACTGCGCGGAGCGATAGCCGTAGCCGGCGCGGACGTTTGCGGCAACGCCGGAATGTCGCGCCGCCACTTCCTGGCCGATGCCGGTGTAGAAATTGAATGTCGTGTGGAACGTCGTATTCCAGACCTCGTTGTCGAGCTCGATATAGAGCGGACGATTCGTCGGATAGGACTGCGCATTGAGCTCGGCGACGATCCTGCGCGCCCAGTTGAGCGGCTCCGGACTCGCCATCACCTGGTCGAATGCGGCGCGCGCCGCCGCAATACGCGTCGATTGCGGCAGGGTCGAATCGCGAAGCGTCGCGGCGACCGACGGCGGGCAGCCGAGAAGGCCGGGCGCGTTCAGCCACAACTGCGTCCCGGATTCGACGGCGGCGCGGATCAGAACCCAGTCAGGAACGCGTCCGTCCATATAGAAGGGACGGTTCGCAAGCGGACGATCGGCGGCAGCTAGCTCCCGGTCGCTGTTGACGCCGGTCCAGTCCATCGGACGGAAGACGTCGAACCTTCGAACGTCGGCGAGCCAGCGCGGATCGAACACCTTTCCGGAATTGATCAGCGCCTCGTCGGTCGCCCGATAGAAACGAATGTTCGAGATTCCAGCAGCGCCGATTCTCGTAATTCTGACATTGGGCGCGCCGGAGCCGTGCAGCGCTGGATCGTAATCCTCTTCGATGCGGTTCGTTGAAACGCGCGTCAGCGTTCCAACGCTGCCGGTGATGGTGAGGTCGCCGTCGCCCTGCCAGTCGAGAATCCACTTGCCCTTGTAGAAGTCGCCGGCCCCCGGGACGCCGCCGCCGCGGACGGGACCGATTTTGATTGGTCCTGACGGCGGCATTTTCACGAAGCGCGCGGACGCGGGGTCAAATAGGCCTTGCGCGACCCAGAGATCGTGATCCTTGCCGGCGACGAGGATGTGATTGATGAACGCGTCCTCGCGCGCCCAGTAGGCCGAGTGCGACGGATTGACGAGCGTCAGCGGCGACTTCGTCGGGGCGACGTCGTCATTGCGAATGGTCGCGCTCGCGCTCGGCGTTGCGATCGTCGCGTTGGTTGGGGAAGATAGAACGACGTCAAATGTCTCATCAGGCTCGACGACCGTGTCATTGCCGGAAAAAAGCGCAAAGCCCTTCTTTACCTGACCCGGCGTGAAGGTGATGACGCCGCTCGGCAATGCGGCGACGCCGAAATCCGCCCCGTCGACTTGGCCCGAGACCCTCCACGCGACCGTCGACCGCAGCGTTGAATCGCCGGTCCGCGAGAACGACACCTGGAATTTCGAGCCTTCGACGCCGGACGACGGCGTGATCGTGACCGAAATCGCGGGCGTTTGGGCGAACGCCGGCGAAAGCGCCGCAAGCGAGGCTGCGGCGCCGGCGAGCAGTCGGACGCGACGGATCATGGGAATTCCCCCTTTACAGGACTTACTGACGCGAATGGACGTTATGAGGACGGTTGGCGGGCGCTGAATGGCCGATCGAATTAGAGCATCTTCGCAACATCGCAACAAGGTCGTTTCAACCGCGGGCGCGACAATTGCGCGCCGATTGGGCCCGCTGCAATACGCCGTCCGCGCATGTGATTCGCGTGCGCACTTGGGCCGGATCATGGTTTCAAGAGCGCGTCCCACGCAGCGTTGTCGCCGCCGCTTTTGTCCCAGGGCGCGCATTCGGCCCAGGGCGTCGTCGGCGTCCTCGGGCCCGCGCAATAGACGTAGTTCGCCATCATCGCCGAAGGATCGATGCGCCGCGTCTCATCGGCGATCGCCGCGATGATCCGTCCGTGATCGGAGCTTTCGTGCCACCCGGCGAAAAAGGCGGCGATCGCCGGGTCCTTGTTCAAGACGACGTCAAGGACATCGTGCGAATCGCCTTCGTAATTGCCGATCCAGCGCGCGCCGGCGGCCTCAGCCGCCGCCTTGTGGCCGCGCGCCTTCGCGCCGTACCAGGCGACATTGCCGCGCATCGCCGTCGGAGACAGGAAATAAGCGTTGATCTTCCGCCGGAGGGCGGCGGGGTCGGCGGCGAATTCCGATCGCCAGCGCTGGCGCCAGGTCGGCGCGTCGAGCGCTGTCCCAAAAAGCTTGTTCTCCGCGTGCCAGGAAAAGCCGCCCGAATAATAGTTCGTCGTCGCGACGCCGTAGCGCGACGGCGGAACAGGGCCGCCGAACGCCTTCATGCCGGCAAGGGCCTGCGTCGTGCTAGCGATATCGGCCGTTTGCGCGCCGAGCGTCATCGTCCAGTTTTGCCCCGATCGTCCGGCTTCGGCGAGTGCCTGCGCGAAGGCGGCGGCGAATTGCGCCGAGCGATAGCCGTAACCGATGCGCGTATGGCCGGAGAGTCCGCTCTGGCGCGCGGCGAGCGCTTTCCCGACGCCGCGCGCGAATTCCGTCGAGACGCGGAATTTCGAGTTCCAGACCTCATTGTCGAGTTCGATGTAGATCGGCCGCGACAGCGGATAGCTTTGCGCCTTGAGCTCGGCGACGATCGCGCGCGCCCAGAAAAGCGGCTCCTGGCTCGCCATGATCTGATCGAACGCGGCCGCGACAGCGTCGATGCGCGCCGCCTGCGGGATCGCCGAATCGCGCAATGTCGCAGCAACGCCCGGCGGACAGCCGAGGAGCGCCGGCGCATTAAGCCAGAGGCTCGCGCCGCTCTCGACCGCGGCGCGAATGATGTGACGATCCGGAACGCGCCCGTTGAAGAAGCCAGGGCGCGTCGGAAGCGGCCGGTCCGACGCCTTGAGCTCATAGTCGCCATTGACGCCGGTCCATTCGAGAAACCGGATCGCGTCAAAACGTTGCATTTCGCCGAGCCAGCGCGGATCGAACATCGCGCCGGCGGCGACAAGCGGCTCATTGGAAGCGCGATAATAGCGGATATTCCAGACGCCGCCGGGGCCGATCCGGTGAATCGAAATCGCCGGCAGGACGTTTCCGTGGAGCGCCGGATCATAGTCCTCTTCGACGCGGTTCGCCGAGACGCGCCTAACGAAGCCGGCGCTGCCGGTTTCGATCCAGAGATCGCCGTCGCCCTGCCAGTCGAGAATCCATTTCCCTTTGTAATGGTCCGGGTTGATCGTGATCCCGCCGCGCATCGTCGTCAGAAGAAACGGCGCGCCGGTCGGCGGCATTTTCACGAAGCGGCCGGAGACAGGGTCGAATGTCCCGTCCTTCACCCATTGATCATAGAAGCGTCCGCCGACGAGAAAGTGGTTGAGGAAGGCGTCCTCGTTCGACCAGAAGGAGGAGGCGCCGGGATTGACGACGGTCAGCGGCGCGCGAGCCGCGGCGTCATCGTCAAGGATCGTCGCCGTCGCCCTGCCCGTTGCGACCGTCGCATTGGTCGGCGACGACAGGACGACGTCGAAGGCTTCTGACGGCTCCGCGACCGCTTCATTGACGCTGTAGAGCGCAAAGCCTTTCTTCACTTGCCCCGGCGTGAACGTCACTGTTCCTTTCGGAAGCGCGGCGGCGCCGAAATCGGCGCCCGTGGCGGCGCCCGAAATCGCCCATGCGACCGACGAAGTGGCCGTCGCATTCCCGGCGCGCGTGAAGCTCACTTGAAATTTGGAGCCCTCGACCGCGGACGAGGGCGTGATCGCGACTGAAATCGCCGGCGGCGTCTGGGCGCGCGTCGGCGCCGCCGCGACGGCCAGGAAAAGGAGAACCGCTGTGAATGCCGCCTTCATTTCGCTCCAACAGAAGGGAATCGAAGAACGCAAACCATTCCGCGCATGGCGGGAGCGGCGTGTATGGTTGCGGGATTTGCGCGTGTAAAGCCGCGCCCGGGTTAATCTTTGCTCGGAATCAGGCCGGCCCCGAATCGATGGGGAAGCGGAATCCGGCGGCGAATCAAGCGGCAGCGGGCGGCGGAACGACGGCGGCCTGCTCCGCTCGAGCTTCGCGCCATGATTCGGAATCGGGGCGCTTGCCCAGTCATTGTTTGTCGCGGCGTTCGCCGCTTCGCGCCTCGCTCGCGGCGAACCGCGCACACGTCACCGCACGCCGCTCTAGCGAACGACCGTCAGTTTCTCAGCGGCTCTAGTGACGCCGGTGTAAAGCCAGCGCTGGGCGTGTTCGCGAAAAGCGAAGCTTTCATCGAACAGGACGACGTTGTTCCACTGCGACCCTTGCGCCTTGTGGACGGTCAGGGCGTAGCCGAAGTCAAACTCGTCGCCGCCTTTTCGAACCGCCCACGGAACATTCTCGGGCCCTTCCGTGAACATCGCCTTCGGAACGGAAATCGAGACGTTCTTGCCGCCGTCCTCCGGAGCGACAATCATCCGCGCCTTTTCGCCGCGCGGCGCCTTTTTCAGAATGACGGTCCAGATGCCGCCGTTCAAAAGGCCCTTGGTCTTGTTGTTCCGGAGGCAGACGAGTTTTTCCATCGCTTCGGGATAGGGATCCGTGCAGCCCTTGAGCGCGCGCACGCGGTCATTGAACCGCTTGCGGGTCCGATTGACGCCGACGAGCACCTGATCGGCGCCGAGAATTTCCTCCTGCGTGATCTCGTCCTTGCGAATGATGCGGCAGAGGTGGTCGCCGCCGAAATCGTCCGAACCGGTTTGCGGGCGCCCTTCGCGCACCTGCATTGAAAGGCGGATGATCGGGTTTCCCTGCGCCTGGCGGTGAATTTCCGTCAGCATGAAATCGGGCTCGGCTTCGGTGAAGTAGCCGCCGCCTTTGACCGGCGGCAGTTGCGCCGGATCGCCGAGGACAAGGACCGGCTTGCCGAATGTGAGCAGATCCTTGCCAAGCTCTTCATCAACCATCGAGCATTCGTCGATGATGATGAGATCGGCCTTCGACGCCGGCGCGTCGCGGCGGAGCGTGAACAGGAGTTCGCCTTCCTCCGCCTCCTCGTCGCGCGCCGGACGATAGATGAGCGCGTGGATCGTCGTCGCGCCTTCGCACCCCTTCTGGCGCATCACATGCGCCGCTTTGCCGGTGAAGGCGGCGAAAGCGACCTCTCCTGCGGCGTTCTCGGCGAAATGCCGGGCGAGCGTCGTCTTGCCAGCGCCCGCATAGCCGAACAGGCGGAAGACTTGGCTGTCCGGCGACTTCATCCAGCGGTCGACCGCCTTGAGGGCGCGGTCCTGTTCGGGGGTCCAAAGCATCGACCTAGCTAGGCGAAATCATCTGTCCGGAACAAGTAGGGAACAATCGCCCGCTCGGTTGCGCCATTTCGAGCTGTAACATATTAGTTACACGTCTTGCGGCGAAGCCGCTCTAAGGAGATTGACGCATGCGGCTTGCAGTCGTGCTCGCGTCGCTGGCGCTGTCGGCCTGCGCCGGCGCTTCAAGATCGGCCGATAAAATCGGCGCTCAAGAAAATTTCGCGACGACGCCGGACGGCGTGAGACTCTATTACCGGTCAATCGGCGAGGGCGATGATGTCGTCATCGCGCCCTTCGCGCTCTATCACGGCGCATCGTTCGATTCGCTGGCGGAGGCGCGCCGCATCGTCACCTATGATCCGCGCGGGCGGGGACGGTCCGAACCGGCGTCGACGGGCGCGCTGTCGCTCGATCATCTCCTCATCGATTTCGAGACCATTCGCCAGGCGACCGGCGCCGAAAAAGTCTCGATCATCGGCTGGTCGGGCGCGGGGATGGAGATGTTCGTCTATGCGCTGCGCAACAAGGAGCGCGTCAAGGCGCTGGTGCAATTGGCGCCGGTGACGGCGCGGTTCGATCCCTACGGCGGGATGATGATGGAGGATCGCGCGCGCCGAACCAACAGGGCGGAGGAAGCCGAGTACAAGCGCCGCGTCGACGCGGGCGGCTTTGCGGACAATCCGGCCGCACAATGCCGCGCCGAAGCGGCGATTACGCTGCCGCCGCTGCTCGCGGACCCGGCGAACCGTTCCCTGATCCCGGATGTCTGCCTGTTCGAGAATGAACACCCCGCGCGCATCAGCGCCTATTGTGGCGAGCTCTTCGGCTCGATCATCGGCTATGATTGGCGGGACGAACTTGGCGAAGTCGACGCGCGCCGCCTGGTCATTCACGGCGCGCAGGACAACATGCCGCTTGAGGGAAACCGCGAGTGGGTCGCCGGACAGGCGAACGCGCGCCTCATGGTGATCGAGAACGCCGGCCACTTTCCGCATTACGAACAGGCGGAAGAAACGCTCAGCGCGATCGACGCGTTTCTTGACGGCGAATGGCCGGCGGGGGCGGTTCCCGAGAGCGGCGTGCGCTGAAGTGTGCGCGGTTCAGCGCGAAAACGTCGCGACAAACAAGGATTAGAGCAAGCGCCCCGATTCCGAATCTTGGCGCGAAGCTCTAGACGGCATTTTGGTCCGAAAACCGCTCTCACGTTTCGGAAACGCGCATTAGTTGTGATGGGCGACTGGAGATTGGCTGGCGATCCGTGTCCGTCGCATAATTCCAGGTCGCGCCAATTTGGCGAAACGCCGTTGCGCCAAGCAAAACCCGCCTTGACTTCGCCGTTCAGCGCAATCGCTTGACGTAGACGCGGCCGCCTTCGCGCCGTTCCGTGGCGAATTCCGGCAAGGCCGCGACGAGATCGGTAAGGCGCGCAAAGCCGTAATTGCGCGCGTCGAACGAGGATCGGTTGCCGGCGAGCTCGCCGACCTCGGCGAGGCTTGCGAAACCCTTCTCATCGCGCTTCGACGCCTTCCACGCCTCGCCGAGGAGTTCGACAAGGGCCTTGTCGACCGCCTGAGGCGCGCCGTTCGTTGATTGCTTATCGGTCATCGCGTTGACGTCGATGAAACGGGTGCACGCCTGGCGAAATCCTTCGGGCGTGCGCTGCGATCCGAAGCCGTAGACCGGAAGTCCGTTCTGACGGATGCGCATGGCGACCGGCATGAAGTCGCTGTCGCTCGACATGAGGCCGAAGCCGTCGACGCGACCGGAATAAAGAAGGTCCATCGCGTCGATCGTGATCTTCATGTCGGTCGCGTTCTTGCCTTTCGTGATATCGAACTGCTGTTGCGGCTCTATGGCGTAGCGATGCACAAGCTCGGACCAACCGGACAGCCCGGGCTTTTTCCAGTTGCCGTAGGCGCGGCGGATGTTGACGGACCCGAGTTCGGCGAGGACGGTCAGCACCGCGTCGAGCCCGGCCGGGGCGGCGTTATCAGCGTCAATAAGGAGGGCGATATTGGCGGGCCTGGTCATATCGGCATCGTGAAGGCTGTTTGCGCGCGCAATCAAGCTGGGAACGGATCAAATCGCTATGCTAGCTCCACCCAAACCGGAACGTGATCCGACGGTTTGGCGTCGGCGCCGGCGCGCCCGCGCACGCCGCGATCGACGCCGGCGTCTTTGAGGCGATCGGCCGCCTGCGGCGACAGGAGCATGTGGTCGATGCGAAGGCCATGATCCTTCTCCCAGGCGCCCGCCTGATAGTCCCAGAACGTATAGAGCGTTTTCCGCGGGTGAATCTGGCGGATCGCGTCGGTGAGGCCGAGGTTCAAGATCTCGCGGAAAGCGGCGCGGCTTTCGGGCCGGAACAGCGCGTCCTCCGCCCAGGCCTTTGGATCATAGACATCTTCCGCCTGCGGAATGACGTTATAGTCGCCGGCGATCACCATCGCCTCTTCGAGCGCCAGAAGCTCCACAATGCGCTTTTTAAGGCGCTTCAGCCATTTCAGCTTGTAGTCGAATTTGGGGCCGGGCGCCGGATTGCCGTTCGGCGCGTAAACGCCGATGATCCGCACCGGCCTTTCGCCCGTCGGCGTGACGAGCGCCTCGATATAGCGCGCATGATCGTCGCCGTCGTCGCCCGGGAGGGCTTTCTTCGCCTCCTCGAACGGAAATTTCGAGAGGAGGGCGACGCCGTTATAGGTCTTCTGGCCGTGGACGTGAACATTGTAGCCGCGATCCTCGAACGCCTCAATCGGGAATTTTTCATCGACGCATTTGATTTCCTGCAGCACCGCGACGTCCGGTTTCGCCTTGTCGAACCATTCGAGAATGCGCGGCAGGCGCGCATTGATCGAATTGACGTTGAAGGTCGCGATTTTCATTTCGCCTCGAGCGCGTCTTTCATCCGCTCGAGCGCCGCGTCCATCCATTGCGGCCAGAGCGCATCGGCGATGAACGAGACGACCGGCGCGGCGAGCGGCGACGCCGGCGTGAAGGCGTAGGTCCAGGTCAGCATCGATCCGTCCTTGCGCGGCTCGACGTCGAAGGAGGCGTTCATCTCCTTCACGAGGAATTTGAACGGCCCAGTCAGCGCGCCGACGCGGTATTTGTAGGAGCTCGGCCCGACCTCGATCAGCGTTTCTTCAACGCCCGACCCGTCGGTCAAGGTCAGCTTTCGCTTCTGTCCGGCGCTCGACCACGCGCCCGTCGTTCCGCTCACGGATTTGACGCCCGGCAGCGGCCCGCGCTTGCGCACGATCGACGGCGCGTCGAAGCCGAGCGCGAAGGCGAACGCCTTCTCGACCGGCGCCCTGACGAAGATCGACGATTGCGTTTCGATCGCCATGCGCGCTTTCCTTAGTCCCGATGGAACGTCACGAAGTCCTCAAGCGGCGCCCGGTCCGACCGCAGACTGTTCACGTTCGCCGACCTGTCGGCGTAGCCGAGCGACATGCCGCAATAAAGCTGTTCGCCGTCCGGCACGCCGAGAAACGCCGAAACGGCCTTCGCCTGCGCCGACCAGGCTTCCTGCATGCAGGTTGAAAGCCCGCGCTCCTCTGCGACCAGCGCGATCGCCAGCATCAGCATGCCAAGATGCGCCCACTGGCCCTTGTCAAAGCGGCGGTCGAGCGTGAAGAATAGTCCGACCGGCGCGCCGAAAAACTCGAAATTCCGCTGCAGGTGCTGAATGCGCGCCGCCTTCGCCTCGCGCGGAATGCCGAGGAGGGCGTACATGTCCTCGCCGAGCTTGTAGCGCCGCGTGCGGTAGGGCTCCCAGAGATTTTCCGGATAGATCCTCAGTTCGCCGCCGGCGAAAGGATTTTCGGCGAGGGATTTCTTCACCGCCTCAATGAGGCGCGCCCGCGCCGCGCCTGTCACGACGTGAACGCGCCAGGGCTGGAGGTTGCCGCCGGAAGGCGAATATTTCGCGGTCTCCAGGATTTCGCGCACGTCGCTTTCGGCGACCGGCTTGTCGAGAAAGGCGCGCGTCGAAATGCGCTGCTTCAAGGCCTCCGAAACCGAAAGGGGCATTCGCGTCCGCCTGATTGCTTCGCGGCCTTATTATCGCGACGGCGAACCTTCGCGAAGGCCGCGCGGCAGCGCCCCTGTCGATCTTTCCGCCGGACTGGTAAATTCGCCCCATGCGACGAAGGCGAGGCGGAAGATGAGGGACAAGGTCGTTACGGCGGCGGAAGCGGTCGCGCTGATCGCGAACGGCGATCTTGTCGCAACTTCCGGATTCGTCGGCATCGGCACGCCGGACGAGCTGCTCGAGGCGCTGGCGCGGCGCTTTCTCGAGACGGGCGCGCCGCGCGATCTCACCTTGCTGTTTGCGGCGGGACAGGGCGACGGGAATGAGCGCGGCCTCAACCGGCTGGCGCATGAGGGCCTCGTCAAGCGCGCGATCGGCGGCCATTGGGGCCTCGCGCCGAAACTCGCCGCGCTCGCCGTCGAGGGAAAGATCGAGGCCTATAATTTCCCGCAAGGCTGCATCTCGCATCTTTATCGGGAGATCGCCGCCGGAAAGAAAGGCGTTCTATCGAAAGTCGGCCTCAGGACCTTCGTCGATCCGCGGCTCGAAGGCGGCAGGATCAACGCGCGGACGAGGGAAGACCTCGTCAGCGTCGTCACGCTCGACGGCGAGGAATATCTCTATTACCGCGGCGCGCCGGTCGACATCGCCTTCATCCGCGGCACGACCGCCGATCCCTCCGGCAACATTACCATGGAGCGCGAGGCCTTGACGCTCGACGCGCTCGCTATGGCGACGGCGGCGAAGAACTCCGGCGGTCTCGTCATCGGGCAGGTCGAGCGCGTCGCGGCGCGGCATTCGCTGCACCCGCGCCAGGTGAAGGTTCCGGGCGTTCTCGTCGATTGCGTTGTCGTCGCGAGGCCCGAAAATCATCCGCAGACCTACGCGACGCAGTATTCGCCCGCCTATTCCTCGGAGATCCGCCGGCCGACGGAGGAATTCGCGGCGGCGCCGCTTGACGCGCGCAAGATCATCGGCCGGCGCGCCGCGATGGAGCTCCCCGTCAACGGCGTCGTCAATCTCGGCATCGGCATGCCGGAAGCCGTCGCTGCGGTCGTCGAAGAGGAGCGCCTTCTCGACCACATCACGCTGACGGCGGAGCCCGGCGTCATCGGCGGGCTTCCGGCGGGCGGGCTCGATTTCGGCGCCGCTTCGAACACCGAAGCGTTGATCAACCAGAACGAACAATTCGACTTCTATGACGGCGGCGGGCTCGACCTCGCCTGTCTCGGCATGGCGGAAGCGGACGCGGACGGAAACGTCAATGTCAGCCGCTTCGGCAAACGGCTCGCAGGCTCCGGCGGCTTCATCAACATCTCTCAGAATGCGCGAAAGCTCGTCTTCGCGGGGCTTTTCTCCGCCGACGGATTGAAAGTCAGGATCGAGAACGGCGGCCTCTCAATTCTCGAAGAAGGCCGCAGCCGCAAATTCGTCGAGAAGGTGGGGCAGGTCACGTTCTCGGGCGGCTTCGCGCGCGCGCGCGGCCAGCCGGTCCTTTATGTCACCGAGCGCTGCGTCTTCGAGCTTCGCGAGGACGGCGTCGCGCTGATTGAAGTCGCCGCCGGCGTTGATCCGGAGCGCGACGTTCTGGCCAAGCTCGCCTTCCGGCCGATTGTCGACGTCAGGAAGGAAATGGACGCAAGGATATTTCGCGACGAACCGATGAACCTGCGCGCCAGCCTCCTTGACGTCGATTTCGCGCACCGCATCGCCTATGACGCGGCGCGCGACGTCCTGTTCGTCAATCTTGAAGCCGCAGCGATCCGGAGCCCCGCCGACATCGACGCGATGCGGGCCGCGATCGAACGGGCTTTGGCGCCGGTCGGACGAAAGACGCGGGCGATCGTCAATTACGACGCTTTCGAGATCGCGAGCGACATGCGCGACCTCTATGCCGATTTCGTCGCCGAAATGGAGACGAAGCATTATGAACGCGTCTCGCGCTACACGACAAGCGCCTTCATGCGCCTGAAACTCGAACGGATGCTGACGCGCCGCGTTGCGCCGCACATTTTCGAATCGTCTCGCGACGCGCGCGCGTTCCTCGACGGGCGGTCATGACGACGGGCGGCGGACGCTTGCGCTTTGCTCTTACGGCGGCGCTCTTTGTGGCGCTCGGCTACTTCGCCTGGAAGAGCGGGCGATCGGTTTATGAGCGGGGACCTGAGCTCGAAATCGCCGAGATCGCTGGCGTCGTCGTACTCAAATGGCCGCATGCGATCGAGGCGCCGATGGCGGCGCGTTTCGCGGCCGCATTCGCGAAATATGGCGACAGAACCGACCGCTTCGTCATCGATCTCGATTCGCCGGGCGGCGCGGTCGCCGAAGGGCGTCTCGTCATTGCAGCGATCGAAGCGACCAAGAAAACGCGTCGCGTCGACACTCTTGTCGGACGGGGCGCCGTCTGCCTCTCGATGTGCGTGCCGATATATCTCGCGGGCGATGATCGCGCTGCGGCGCCGGACGCGACGTTCATGTTCCATGAGCCGTCAAGCTACGACCTCGTCACCGCCGAGCGGATCGACAAGCCGGGATTCGAGGCGCGCATGACGAGCGCGCGCTTTTTCGAGCGCTATTTCGAGCGATCGGAAATGAATCCCGTCTGGCGAGAGCGCCTGAAGGAACGCTGGCGCGGGAAAGACCTCTGGCTCACCGCCGAGGAGCTCGTCGCCGAAGGCGCCAATGTCGTCGAAGCGCTGACCGAGTAAGGCTTACGCGCCGGATCCGACCGACGCTTTGCCGCGCGTCCTCCAGAGCGAATAAAGGATCGACAGCGCGATGATCGAAAGCGTCGCGATCAGCGCGTGGACCGGATCGATCTTCTGAAGATCATAGGTCTTGTCGAGACCGAGATCTTTAAGGCCGAAGTTCCAGAAGATCTTGATACCGACGAGGACGAGGATCGCCGACAAACCGAGTTTCAAATATTCAAAGCGTTCGACCGCGGCGGCCAGCATGAAGTACATCGAGCGCAGTCCGAGGATCGCGAAAATGTTCGACGTATAAACGATGAACGGATCCTGCGTGACGGCGAAAATCGCCGGCACCGAGTCGATTGCGAAAACGATGTCGACAAACTCGACAACGAGGAGCGCGAGAAAGAGCGGCGTCGCCGTTTTCCTCAGCCGGCCTTTCGGTCCATGGGGAGTTCGGACGAAAAACCGGTCGCTCTCGATCTTGTCCGTGACGGGAATGACTTTCTTGGCGATCAGGACGACGGGATTGCGCGCGATGTTCGGACCATGCGACTTCGCCGTCGCCATTTTCCAGCCGGTGATGATCAAAAAGGCGGCGAAGACGTAAAGCACCCAGGTGAACCGCTCCACGAGCGCGGCGCCGGCGCCGATGAACAGGCCGCGAAAGACGATCGCGCCGATGATGCCCCAGAATAGCACGCGGTGCTGGTATTCGCGCGGCACCGCGAAATAGGCGAAGATCGTCGAAATGACGAAGATGTTGTCGAAGGCGAGGCTTGTCTCGAGGACGTAGCCGGTGAAGAACTGCGCGCCCGCCTCACGACCCTGGTCAATCCATACCCACGCCCCGAAAGCGACGGCGATCGAGGCGAAGAACGCCCACATGAAGAAGCTCTTGACCGCCGAGACCGCTTTTGACTTGCGGTTCATGAGGCCAAGGTCGAGCCATAAGAGGAAAGCGATCAGTGAAAGAAACGCCAGCCACATCCAAACCGGCTGACCGAGCCATTCCCCAACCAGGAAGGCTGGCGCGAAATCCGGCATTTGCGCCTCTCAAATGTCGAATTGCGCCGCGTTTGCGCGAAAAACGTTGAGAGTCCGACATCGCACGCGCCGCCGCGCACGCCAGAGGGGCCCGAACCCGTCCCAAGAGCTAGGGTTTCCGAATAGGACTTGCAAGGGGGGAGGCGGCCTAGAGCTTCGCGCCATGATTCGGAATCAGTGCGCTTGCTCAAGTCCTTGTTTGTCGCGGCGTTTACGCGCTGAACCGCGCACGCTTCAGCGCACGCCTTTCTAGGGCGTTCCCTCTTTTTCGATGCGGGCGATAAGGGCGTCGACGCTGTTCTGGCCGATATAGGCGGAAAACTCTTCGCGTTTTACGAGCATGATCGAAACGCCGCCGACGATAATGTCGATGGCCTTTTGATCGCCGGTCCGGAGTTTGCGAATGCGCCAGTCGACGTTGATCGGCGCGCCCTCGTTCCGCTTGAACTGCGTCCTGACGATGACGTCCCTTGCGCCGAGCGCCTTGGCGTCGATGACGGTCAGCGGCCGGCCGACGATGTCGGCGAACTGGTCGGCGTAAAGACGGGTGAGGTAATTCGGGAAAGCTGCGTCGTAGCGCGCAATTTGCGCTTCGGACATCGACTTTCGGACGTCGCCGATCATGAACTTGCCGATGACGTCGAGGGCGAGGCCTTCGGCAAGGACCGCCTGAAAGTCCTTGAGCTGTTCGGCCTCGGTCTTGTTCGAGGTGAGGGCGGCGGTCGCCTTGTCGGTCAGGTCCTTGGCGAACGCGACGGCATCGTCAATCGACGCGGCCGGTTCGTCCGCGGCGGGTTCCGCGCCTTGCGCCGGCGCTGCGACGGCGAATAGGCTGATGGCGATGGCGGCGAGCAGCTTTTTCATTTTCGATCCCCTGACGATCTCGAACTTGACGATCTCGAACTTGACGATTTCGAACCCTGGCCGGCGCGACATAGAGACGAATTGCGGCAGGAATTAAGCGCGCTCGCGACAAATTCCCGTGATTCGCATTTTCTTAACCGGGTTTTCGACCCCCAAACAGGCGGAAGGCGACAGGCAGCACGATCAGCGTGCAAAGCAGCGTGAAGCCGATGGCGATTGACAGAAGTTCGCCCATGCTCGCCGTGCCCCGGTGCGGCGAAAGCATCAGGCTGCCGAAGGAGGCGATCGTCGTCAGCGCAGCGAAAACGACGGCGCGCGGCGTCGACGCGCCGAAGACCGTGTCGTGTTCATGGTCGATATGGTGGCGGCGCATAACGAGATGAATGCCGCTGTCGATGCCGATGCCGAGGAGGAGCGGCAGGACGATGACGTTCGCGTAGTTGAACGGAATGTCGAGGAGGACCCCCGCCGCCGCGGTCAGCACGGCGGCGAGCGCGAGCGGGAAAAGCATCAAAAGCACTTCATCGAGGCGACGCAAGAGAACGAGGAGGAGCAGCGCGATGACGCCGAGCGCGATCGCGGAAGCCTCAATCATCGACGCGGAGATCGTTTCGCCGGCTTTTAGCGTCTGAATGGCCCCGCCGGCGACGGTCGGAAATTCCGCTTCAACGGCGTTGACGAAAGCCTTCAGCTTCGCCGGGTCGCGCACATCCTCCTTCGGGAGGATGTCGACGCGCCATTTTCCGTCGGCGGAAAGATAGCGCCGCTTCAAGGCGTCGGGGAGCGCGGCGATGTCGACATAGCCGACATTGAACTGCTCGCGAAGGAGCGCGACGAGCGACGGCCAATAGGCGAAGATGTTCGCCTCGGCCTTCGCAAGCGCGCCGGCGTCCGTCGCGATCGCGCCGAGCGCCGTTGCGAGGCGGCGCGCCGGCGTACCTTCCGGATAGGCCGTCTCAAGGCGCGCCTTCAGCGCCGCAGCCGCTTCCGCCGCGGAAGGCGCCGCGCTTTTGTCCTCGGTCGCGTTGAGCGCGAAAACGAGCGGCCCCGACGCGTAATCGATTAGGTCGAGCTTGTCGTCCTGATTGTCCGGAATGAAATCCGGGAGCGCGCGGACGCCGCCGACGAGGTCGATCGCGCGCGCCTTCGCCTCGGCGGCGACCGCTTCTTCTTCGCTCGCGGCGATGAGCGTCAGGCGGTAAGGGACCGTATCCTTGTCATTGAAAAGAAGGTTGAAGCCGACGACCGAAGGCGCCTTCGGATCGCGAAGGCTCATCGGATCGGCGTCAAATCTCGATTGCGGCAGGACGAACAGCGCCGCGCCGCCGGCGATGACGGTCGCCAGCGCGAGCGGCGCCGACAGCGCCTCGATGACGCCGCGTCTTGAATTGCGCTTCCTGAATTTCCTCCCCTCGCCGCCGCCGACGCCGAGCGCCGCGGGGATGAAGGTCAAGGTGACAATCAGCGCGATCAGAACGCCGACCCCGGCGATTACGCCGAGTTGCGCTATGCCTTCAAACGCCGTCGGAACGAAGGCGAAGAATCCGAGCATCGTCGTCAAGGCCGCCAGCACGAGGCCTGCGCCGACGTCGTGGACCGCGCCGCGCAAGGCTTCCGGCAACGGCTGGTCATTGCTGCGCCGCTCCTGGAAATGCAGGAGGAGGTGAATCGCATAGTCGATGCCGAGACCGACGAGAAGCACCGTAAACGCCACGGAGACGAGATTGAGTTCGCCGATCGTCGACGCCGCGAACGCCGCCGTAAAAACGATCGTCATGATGAGCGCAAGGCTCGTCACAATCGAAAGGAACGCCGAGCGGAAGCAAATGAGGAGCAGCGTCGCGACCGAAAGGAACGAGATGAGGAAGGAAATCTCGATACCGGTCGTCACCGCGGCGAGTTCGTCGGCCCTGAGCGCCGGATCGCCGGTGATAAAGGTTTCGATGCGGTTGTCGAACGCCTTTTCGATGTCGGCGATTTCGGACTTTAGCTCCGTCAGCGCGGGCTTTGCCGGCTGCAATCGGCTGAAGTCGAGTTTCGGCGTCACGTAAACCATGCGGACATGGCCGCCGGCGGGCTCCGCGTCCGTTGCAAGCGCCCCCATCCACGAAAACGGGCGCGTCTCTCCCCTGCCGCTCGCTTCGATGACCTCGGCGAGCTCGCCGTAAATGCGCGAAAGCGTATCGCGCCCGAGATCGGACCGCTCTGCGAGTTCGTCGTTTTCAGCGAGCGTTGCGAAGAGCTGACCCGCCGTCGGCGCCTTGATCAGCGTCTCAAAGAGGCCCGATGCCTTCGACATCTGCGTAAGCCGGCTCTCAAGCGCATCGGTCTCGAGGTAGAGCAGGCCGTTGCTGCGGAAGAACGGCTCCGCAGACGGGGCGAAGACGCCTTCAAAAATTTCCGGTCGTTCGAGCGCGCGCTTTCTGAGCGCGGCGGCGAAAGCGTCCGCCTCATCAAGCGTTGGCGCGCGCACAATCACGGCGATGTCGTTTTTCACCTCGGGGAAGGCTTCCCGCAGCTCTTTCGCCCGGACCTGGAAGTCGAGCGCGGGGTCGAGCATGGCGCTGGTGTCGGTGTTCACCTTGAGGTTGGCGGCGGCGTACCAGCCC
>Ga0073934_10002268_pt1 | contig 41069 bp, 37 predicted proteins | sample LarsenN4metaG_FD_76834 | JGI IMG/M metagenome (GOLD analysis project Ga0073934, IMG submission 76834) | Hot spring sediment bacterial and archeal communities from British Columbia, Canada, to study Microbial Dark Matter (Phase II) - Larsen... ...
ACGCCGGCCTCGCCTTCGAGAAACAACGGGCGATTTAATTTCAGCGCGAGAAAAATCGCCGTGGCCAGCCCGCGCTCGGCGATGTAGCTTTGCGCTTGCAGCGCCTGTTGGATATCGTCGATTGATGAGAAGAAGGGCATTGCGGTTCTTCAAAAGTTTTATGCTTGCTCTGGAGCAACGAGCCTGGTGCGGTGGTTTGCAAAATCCAACAAAATATTGGGCCGTAGCTTCAGAAAGAGATCACGCCCCGCAAGAACTGTGCGATGAGGATTGATTTTAACAAACGGGCTGTTACGCCAGTTGGTTACGCAATTTATTGACAATTTTTGACCAAGCACTTCACCAGTTGGCAATATCGCTTCGACATCAACCGGCTGTCTGAAATATTTAAAAGTTTGGCCGAGGTGCCTGGAAATATCCGGCTCGCGTTCTTCGTCCATTTCAACGATATGGTGCGCAATAAGGAGATCGCGATCGATAAAGCTTGAACTCGCGCCCGTGTCAAAATCTGCAGCAAGGGCTATCGATTCTGTAGATGTGCGCAAGGTGATTGCTACCGTCGGATAATAATCATTGCGATAAACGGTTAAATGCCAGTCGAGGGAGCTTTCCTCTATTGCAATGAATAAGTCGTTGATGAAGATGAAAGGCCGTTTTCCATGGCGAGAGCTAATTTCACGAATTTCCTCTATTTGCGGGTAACTGTCAAGGCTGTCGTCGAAGGCAATAACCTCACCGTCCAGCACCATTATCCAAGCCGCCTGCAAGCTGGCGAATTTTTCTTCGAGCCATTTGCGGTTTTGCTCTTTCAATTGCAGCTTGAGATCGCCGCGTTCTTCAAAAGAGAGTTTGCGGTATTCTTCGGGAGCAAGGTTTTCTCCAATAAATTTGAGTTGCGGCTTGGAGCTTCTCGCAACTTGCTGAACCGCTGTATCCGCCGCAGACGGTTGATCCGGCAAACGCCAATTCCAATTGGCCTCTTGTAAGGTTCGCAGCACCGCATCGATGGTGGCCTCGTCGGCATTGGCGTATTTCTTTTTAACGTCGGCGATAATAGCTTCATGTGTCATGATTGTACCTCGGGTTCAATTTCCAATTAAATGATACGCATTTCTCCCTCAAAATGCAAGCGCGACTATGGTCACGCGCTTTTCTTTTTCCTGGCCAGGCGAAACCGCCGCGGCTTCTTTTTATCGGCGGTCTTTGGCGGGCGCTCTTTCTCTTCCATCTTTTCCTTCACACAATCAAAAAACTTTCCCGTCAGCTTCTGCGTCACGCCGGCCATCAGGCGATTGGCCACGGAAGCCAGCGTCCCGCCAATATTGACGTCGGCCGTCCAATCCAGATTCGTCGTTTTTGCGTCGATGGCGCTCAACTTCAGCTCGCTTTCGCCATCCACCACGCTGTTCGAGGCGCTGCCGTGCATCTTCATGCGGGCGCGATGGGGCGCTTCCAATTCCAGCCACTCCACGTTGATGGTGAATGCCGCGCTGAACGACCCGACGCCAAACCCGACTTCGGCATTGAAATGCGTCGCATCGACAATTGCGATGGATTGCAGGCCCGGCACGCATTGGCCGACTCGATTGGGATCGGTGAGAAATTGCCAGGCCTCGGCTTGCGAAAGCTCGAGAGTTTGCTTGCCTTCAAAGTGCATAAAGATTCTCCGCGCTGGTCTTATTGCTCGTTGCTGGTTGCTCGTTGCTTGTTGCTTGTTATTTGTGTCTACTGATCACTGATTACTGATCACTGATAACTTGTTCTTTATACTTCTCCGGTTCTCGATCAAACTTCTGCTTGCAGCCGGCGCAACAAAAGTAATAGGTTTCATCTTCGTAAAGGGAAGTGTATCGGGCTGTAGCCATCTCGACTATCATGCCACAAATCGGATCTTTGGCTTGGCCTTTCATCTCAACAAGAGCAATCGGAGCCGATTGCGACGCTTTCACAGTCAGCATCGGCAGCTTGATTGATGGAGGCCGGCGACGTATTTGCACCATTTCGGCGAGAATGCTGACAGCGATCTCATCCGGCGTTTGCGCGCCAATATCCAAGCCGGCGGGGAATTTGATGCGCGCCAATTTTTCCGCCGGCACGCCGATCTCGCGCAAGTAGTCGATCGCGGCTTGGCCGCGTTTCTTGCTGGTGACAAAAGCGACGTAGGGCGCCTCCGTCGCGAGAATCTGCTCGAGCGCGCGCTCATCGTATTTGCCGTGCGTGGCAACCACGATGTATGTTTGCGGCGTGAATTTAAGCTGGCTCAAGTCAAGCTCAGCCAAAATTTTGTCGGCCTCTGGAAAGCGTTCTTGAGTTGCGTCGGGATCAATGGCGACCACGAAAAAATTAATCGCCCGCCCCAAACGAACGAGCGCTTCCACAACCGGCGATTCGCCGATCAATATCAGTTGCGGCTGCGGCATAACCGGTTCGATGTAAATTTCCAAAGTTCCTCCGCTGTGACAGGTCATCAAAAATTCAATCACGCCGGCTTCGGATTTGACTTCGTCGGACACCGAAGGGCCGATGCGCAAAAAACGCGGCTTGCCATCGCGCAGCGCTTTCATGGCTTCTTGCCGGACAATCGGCTCCGCGCACGCGCCGCCGATCCAGCCGCGCAGCGCACCATTTGCCGTGATGATCGCTTTCGCTCCCGGCTTGGCCGAAGTGGGCTTTTCGCAGCGCACCACCGTGGCGATGGCGAAAGGCTCGGCGGCGTGGTTGAGGGAATGGACTTGGTCCCAAAAGTTTTTGTTCATGGCAACTGCCCTGCTTTTTCAAGGATTTTTTCGTTTTACCACGGCCCAGTTCGCGAACGCCAGCGCCGCCGTTGCTGCGATAGCCAGCAATTCACCGTAGCCCATGCCGGAAACGAGATAGAGCGAGAACATAATTCCGAGCACGGCAAATGCCGGCCCGAACGGCAGGCGAAACGCCTCGGCCTGCGGCTGCTGGCGGCGCAGTTTGATCAACGCCCCGCAGACCAGGCTATAAGTGAACAAGCGCGCGACGGCTGACAACGACGCATTCCATTTGAAGCTTCCTGCGACGGCAATACCCCACAACAGCGCGGCAAAGATCACGATCGAGACGTGCGGCGTTCGGAATCTCGGATGGACGGCGGCAAAGGATTGCGGAAAGTCTTTTCCTTCGGCAAATGCAAACGTGAGCCGCGGAGAATTCAACATGGCTGAGCTCAAGTATCCATACACCGAGATGATCGCGCCGAGGGTGACAAGCCCGGCGCCGCCGGCGCCCATGAAGACGCGCGCAGCCTCTGCCAACGGCCTTTTCGTTTCTTCAGGCGCGGCGAGCGCAGAAACGACCACCAACTGTATTAAAGTATAGAACAGCGCGCACGCCATCAGTGCGGTGAACAACGCGAACGGCGCATCTCGGCGTGGATTCCTGGCTTCACCGATTGGAATCAGGGCGGCTTCAAACCCGCCGTAGGCAAACATCAACAACAAGAGCGCCCTGGGCCAGTCGCCGGTTCCGGTTGAAGAAACCGTAACGACGGCGTTGCCGCGCAGCAAAACAATTCCCGCTACGATAAAAACAGTCAAAGGCGCCAGCTTCGCAATGGTGAAGATATTGCTCGTCCGCGCCCCGACCCGCACGCCGCGATAATTAATTGCGGCCAGGCCTCCGAGCAGGAGCGTCAGCAAAGCTATTCGCGCGACAGTTCCGGTTGCGTCGGGCCAAAATTCGGCGAGATAATCCACGAATAAGTTGGCATTCGCCGCCGCGGCCGTGAGGCGAACCAACCATGCCAGCCAGCCCATCTGCAATCCGGCGAAACGCCCGAAAGCCGTGCGCGCGTAGAGATACGGTCCGCCGGCATCATGAAATTGTGATGCCACTTCTGCAAAGCATGCCATGATGATGCCGATTCCCACGGCGGCGAGCAAGTAAGCATAGACACTCGCCTTGCCGAGCAATCCTGCGATGGTGGAGGGAAGGCCAAAAATGCCGCTGCCGATAATGGAATTGATCACCAGCGCGGTCAGCGTCCAGCGCCCGATGACACGAACTAATCCGGTTGGTGATTCTGCCATCAAACACTCATGGTTGTTCAAGCATGCTCTCGAATTTATTTTTCATGCGATAGGAAAAGCTTTTGTCCTCGATCAATTCTTCAAATCCGGACTCAATCAAATGAAGCGGCATATCCGCCAGAGCTTCCAAAACAGAGTTGAGATACCTGCGTGTCGTATTGCTGCTTTTGACTCGTTTCATTTCGCTAAATAAAAGATTTGCGCAGCCCGGGGTATGAAATCCCTTGAGCGCTTTGACCACCTCAATTCGTTTCTCCCAATCGTCCGGGAGATTTGCCAAAAATCCCATCAGAAAAATGCCTGCTTCCCGGCGACCGTGGAACTGCATCGACTGCAAGATCGATAGCGCCCCGCGAAACGATTCCTCATCTTCCTGTTGGATTTGAGCCAGGATACCGTCAATGGGAAATTTTGTGACGTCCAAGTAGCCGTCTTTCGTTATCCACGGCGCGTTGTTTATTTCATTTGGAGAGGCCATGAGATTATTTTATGTTCCATGATTTCTATCGTATGTGTGCCAACTCTGGCAATGAAGGCTTATCAAACCCCGAGCACTTTGGCCGCCAGCGCCGTGCCAACGATGCGAGCGCGGATTTTTTCAAAAGCCGTTTCACGCGACGTTGAAGTATCGTCGCCGAATGGAGAAAAACCGCAGTCGTCCGTCGTTCCCAATTGGCTCAGCGGAATGTATTCGGCGGCTTCAAGAACGCGATCCCGGACTTCTTCCGCGGTTTCGACTCGGGGATTGATCGGATCGATCACGCCGATAAAAATTTTGTGATCGGCTTTTGCGCGCTCCTTAATAATCCGCAGAACTCTGGCACGGTCGCTCTCGCTGGCCAACTGAATATAAAAATTCCCGACCTTGAGCTCGAACAAGCTCGGCAAAAGATCGGCGTAGTCAACATCCGCGCTGTGGGTCGAATCTCGGTCGCCGCCCGGGCAGGTGTGAACTCCGATTCTCTTGCGCTCCTCGGCTGAGAAACGATCCAGCACCTGATTGTTCAGGTCGATGAAGCTTTTCAGGAGTTGCTTGCTCGGATCAAGCTTGATCACGAGCCTTCCCTCAGTGAAATCGATCTGAACATTATGCGCGCCCTTTTGGAGGCAGCGGCGAATGTCGGCTTCATTCTCACGAAGCAGGTCTTCAATAAACGCTTCCTGAGAATAGTCCGCGATGCCGCTTGGCGGATACAGCAAGCTCAAGGCCGATGCGGAAATCACCGCTTGCTTGACGGGAACACGCGCGTGCCGCTGCGCTGCTTCCAAGTATTGATCCGCGTAGGTCGTGTAACGAAACGGCCCGGCGGTCAGCCTGGGCAATTGGCGCGTATGGCCGTCCGCAAAGGGAATCGTAACGCCATCAGAGGCGAGGTTCGCCAGTCCATGAATCGGATAAGTTGCAAAGCTGGGTTTGGTCTGTTCGCCGTCGGTAATGACTGGCGATCCGGTTGCTTCAAAAAGCTGAATGGTGTTGAGAATTGCTGCATTGTACAACGCCTCCAACTCCTTTTGCGAAAGGCGGCCGGCTTGGAACGCTTGCATCCCTTCGATCAGCGCTTGCGGTCTGGGAATGCTGCCAATAGGTTCGGTTGGTATTGCCATGGTAGAAACACCTCCTTAAATTTTGGTCATTGCAATTGTCTCGAATTTGAAATTTATCTTGATTTACAACGAAAATAGTAGTATATTCCTATCAGAAACCCTGCTTACCCGAATGCTGACGTTATGCGTCAGTGCCTTATGTAGGCGTCTAGCGGGGTTTTTTTATTTCTTCCTCTGCCCGCGCTTGGTCAATTTTGCCTCATACCGCGCCGATTTGGGTTGAAAGCACCAATGCAGATATGGATTTTCCCAGCGACCTCTCAGGTTTCCACTGCTGCTGGTTGTAACGCCGATATTAAAGCTGGGGTGAATCTTTCTGATTTCACCAAGGATCGTTTTATACAAAGCCTCCTTTGCTCTCGTTCTTTTCCCTCGCCTCGTCTTGCCTAAAGGTTTTTCCTTGTGCTTATCGTTGAGGCGAAATGCCATTCCGCCTAAAACAACATCCAAGCATTGGAGCAATGTGTGATCATGAGATCTTATTTCGGTAACGTCCTCTTTCTTCAATATGACGTTAGGCGTTCTGAATTTTTTGCTTTTCTGCAACGCCAATAAATACCCTTTAAAACGTTCGATGTTTTCTCTTGATTCAGGAAACTGATCAAAATACAGCCTCAGCTTTGTACCGCCTTCGCTGGGCGCAATAAACTCCAATCCAAAAGCGTGCTTGATGAATTGATAATAGAGCAAGAAATATTGCATTTCAATTTGTTCCGGCGTCAAACCGCTTGGTTTATAGGCATTCTGTCGAAACATAATCCGCACCTTCACATTACCGCAAGCGACTTCCTCGAAGAAATGTTTCATGAGTATCTCATACTTTGGCAGATATCGTTCGGTAACTTTTTCCCATTTAATCTCGCCGAAAAGGTTCAACTCCTGCTTGATCGCGTTCAGCCGCTTGGTTATGCGCTCGTACTGCGATGCCCCGACCAGCAAGCCGCCGTAGAAGTTCGAATAATATTTGCCTTCCTTTTCCGACTCATCACAGAAAATGATGTATTCTTTTTCTGCTTTCATGCTTTGCCGCTTTCCCCTGCATCGCTTCCGATTTGCTCCATGACGCCGTAGTTATTTCAAATCGAATGAACTACAAAAATCCAATCACGCCGGCTTCGGATTTGACTTCGTCGGACACCGAAGGGCCGATGCGCAAAAAGCGCGGCTTGCCATCGCGCAGCGCTTTCACGGCTTCTTACCGGACGATTGGCTCGGCACACGCGCCGCCGATCCAACCGTTCAGCGCGCCATTTGCCGTAATGATCGCTTTCGCACCCGGCTTGGCCGAGGTGGGTTTTTCGCAATACACGACGGTGGCGATGGCGAAGGGTTCGGCGGCGTGTTGAAGAGAATGGACTTGGTTCCAGAAGTTTTTTGTCATTGCAATTGTCTCGATTTTTTCAAAATATGGACAAAACGGACAATTTAACGGACAAAACGGACAATTAAATGGATAATTGTGCGGGTCTATGACAAAGGCAAAATATATCTTGCACCTCTACCACTTCCCCGAAGTTCCAGAAGGCCTTTTTTCTGAAGCTTATGAAGCAAGTATTTTGCTTGAATCTCAGTCACGCCGAGTAATTGCTGACATTCTGAGCGCTTGATAAAACCATGCTCGCGCACATACGCCAAAATTTTCTCTTTATCGGTCTGAGATGGCGACATCACTTTTATTTCAGAAGGAACATTCAACGTATAATGCGCCCATCGCCGCGTACTATGCTGGTTGATCAGGCCCGATTGCACCAGCCCGCGCAATTCTCGGTTGGCAGTAACCGAATCGATATGATTGAGCCGTTGGTAATCGCTGTTGGTTATCTGTTCATTGTGGCGCAAATAGACGAGGGCCAGTCTCTGACGATCATTCAACGGGCGGCCGGCAAACTGATTGAGCCACGCAATCGCCGGCGGACTCATCAGCGTATGGTTGCGGAATGTGACCCAGAAAGACGAGCGTTTGTCCTGAAGGCGTGGAGGTTCTAAATTCGCTTGGCGCATTGCCTCCAGCATTGACCGGATGCCGCTGCCTCTATTCTCGACCAGATGCAGGTCTTCCATCATTCGCATCAACAAACGATTGCGAGTGGATTGCTCATTTTCAATGGTATCCTCCGTCACGTTTCCATACAAGCCGCCCGGACTTTGGATTTCCAAACGGTCGGCAAACAAGCGAATCTGGATATAGCTGCCGCGCACGAAATGGCTGTAATCGCGATGCGCGATGGCATTGACGATGGCTTCTCGCACGGCGCGTTCGGGATATTCGGGAATGTCTTGGCGATAAACGCCTTCAATCAAACTGCTCTTGCGGATGTTGGCCAGAACCTGGTTGACGGCGCTATCCACGATCTCGGGAATCGTTCCCTCAAATTTGCGGTTATCCAAAAAACGTTCGCCGCGCGGCGTTGTTTCCGTCTCAAAATTGCGGCTCTCATCCAAGCCGAACAAGATCACGCCGCCACCGGTACGATTCGCAAAAGCCGACAAAGGCTCATACAGCCTCTGCGGCGTCCCGCCCCGCGCTGATTTTACTTCCACATCGTCGAACTCACTTTGGAGCTGCCCGACTTCAGCGATCAATTCAAGAAGTTCGTTGTGAGTCATTCGCTTCTGATTCTTTAATTCGATCCGATACTTGATCTCGTGTTATTGATGATGAAATCCAAATCTTCCGCTGTGACAGGTCATTAATAATTCAATCACACCGGCCTCGGATTTGACTTCGTCGGACACCGGAAGGGCCGATGCGCAAGAAGCGCGGCTTGCCATCGCGCAGCGCTTTCATGGCTTCTTGCCGGACGATTGGCTCGCACAACAATCTCTTCGCCACATGTTCAGCGAGTTCAAACATGAAACTTGCTTTGCCGTGGAGAACAAATATCAAGCCTTTTATGCCAAGTACAGCACTGTCGTAGATCGCCAGTTCGTCAGCGGTGCGGCGAGCTTTGCAGAGCGTTTGATCGAAGACGGGCGTTCAAAACTACCACCAACATGAAATTGCTGGCCGCGTCCGCACCAAGCAGTTTTAGGCCATAAGTTTATTCACCACTAAATTTCGTATCTACTCATTAGAGATTTATGTATTAACTCAGTTTTGTATTCATTGAGTTTTTGCAGCAAACTTGTTCCGAATCGTCTCGGCTTGAGCCTCCATTTTTGCAGCTTCGGCTTCCCGTTTCATGTTCTTAAGAAGAGCAGCATAGTTCTCTAGGCTGGTGGCCACATCAGGGTGCTCCGATCCCAGCGCCTTTTCCCTTATTGTTAACGCCCGCTGATAAAGCGATTCTGCCTTAGTATATTTACCTTGAGCACGGTAAAGTTCTGCCAAGCCATTCAGGCTCCAAGCCACATCTGGGTGCTCTGATCCCAACGCCTTCTCCCTGATTGTCAACGCTCGCATATAGAGAGGTTCAGCTTCTTCGTACTTGCCCATTGCGCGGTAAAGCTCAGCCATCCCATTTACGTAACGAGCCACCTGCGGATTTTCTGGCCCCGGGGTTTTTTCCCCAATCCGTAATGCCCTTTTGTAGAGTAATTCGGCTTCGGTGTATTTGCCTTGGGCGCGGTATACACTCGCCAAATTGGAGAGGCTTGCAGCTACTTCTGGGTGTTCTGGCCCCAGTGCCTTTTCATTGATTGTCAATGCACGCTTGTAAAGTGGCTCGGCCTTAGCTAATTTGCTTTGGTCATGGTAGAGTCCAGCTATGTTGGTGATTGTTGAAGCCAAGTCTGGGTGCGTTGGCCCTAGTGCCTTCTCTAGAATCGCAAGCGACCGTTTGTAGAGCGGCTCGGCCTCGGCATATTTGCCCTGAGCGTGATAGACCGCCGCTAAATTACTCAAGCTCATAGCCACGACCGGATGTTCTGGCCCTAAAGCCTTTTCCGTGATGATCAAAGCTCGTTTGATGAATGGCTCAGCTTCAGAGTATTTGCCTTGGGCGTGGTAAAGCGCCGCTAGGTTATTGAGAATATAGACTAAGTCTGGGTGCTCCGGTCCCAAGGCCTTCTCCCCGATCACCAATGAACGCCGATAGAGCGGTTCGGCCTTATTATATTTGCCCTGAACATAATAGAGTTCCGCCAAGTTGTTTAGGATTGCGGCTACGTTCCGGTGCTCTGGCCCCAGGGTCTTCTCCAAAATTACGAGTGACTGTTGGTAAAGCGGCTCGGCCTCAGCATATTTACCTTGGGCGTAGTAAAGCCTCGCCAAATTGTTGAGACTTGTAGCCACATCTGGGTGCTCTAATCCCAAGGCCTTCTCGCTAATTCTCAACGCCCGGTCATAAAGCGCCTCAGCTTCAGGGTATTTGCCTTGGACGAAATAGTTCACCCCCAAGTTGTTGAGACTCGTGGCTACGTCTGGATGTTCAGGTCCTAACGACTTTTCCAGTATCGTCTGTGTCCGCTTAAAGAGCGACTCGGCTTGGGCGTATTTACCTTGTGTATGGTAGAAAGTCGCTAGGTTGTTGAAGCTCCCGCCCACCTCTGGATGTTCCAATCCTAGGACTTTCTCCCTAATCGATAGTGATCGATTGTATAACGGCTCGGCCATGTCGTACTCGCCTTTGTCACGGTAAAGTGTCGCTAAGTTGTTTAGACTTTGCGCCACATCTGGGTGGTTCGATCCCAGGGCCTTCTCGCGAATCATCAGCGATCGGTTGAAGAGCGGCTCGGCCTTGTCGTACTCGCCTTGGGCTTGGTAGAGTACTGCCAAGTTGTTTAAGCTTTGGGCCACATCTATATGATCCGATCCCAGAGCCTTCTCACGGATCATCAGCGATCGGTTGAAGAGCGACTCGGCCTTTGCGTACTCGCCCTGGTCGTGGTAAAGTGCTGCCAAGTTGTTGAGGCTTGTGGCTGCATCTGGTTGCTCAGGCCCAAACGACTTCTCCGTTATCAAAAGTGACTGCTTTAAGAGCGATTCAGCCTCGGCATATTTGGCAACCAAGTGCAGTGCGACGGCTGTTTCATTTAATATATCTGGATCTTCTGGACTGAAATTCAGAGCTCTTTGATACCATTGAACCGCGTCACTATAGTGTCCTGCAAATTTTTCTGTTCTGCCATACGCCAGATAAATCCTAGCCAATTCAACTTCCTTTTCTTTTTTCGCCTCCTCAAGACGGAGACGGGCATCATCAAACCTACTTTCAGCGATTGCTTTCAAAGCTAAGGCGTATGAATTCGCATCTGTTGGGATTTGCGCCGCCAGAATGCGAGCACTATCAGAAGGTACCAATATAAGAAGTCGTTCAATTTCTCGTAAAGAGAGCTCAACGTTCTGGAGATGAAACTCCTTCTCCAACAATGCCACAATTTTCTCCGTATGACTATCTGATAGCGACATGACGAAGGACAGAATCTCTATTATAGAAGCAATAAAGCCAACCATTACAACTGCTACTACAAAGGCTTTATTGTTTACACAAAAATTGTATATTATCGGCCAGATACGATTCGCTGTTTTCTTTTTCAAATGTGCATAGCAATATTCTTTCCCTTTGATAGGTACGCGTTTACACGCATTCCCATCTTTCTTGATGGCCAGACATACTTGTTTTTGTTCCATTAGATTTACACCAAATTAAATCATAAACAGTTGTGTCTACCGATGCAAGTACACACTCTCCACTTACGGCAGCCTAACTTTATCAACGTCAAGTACCCTTCTCCTGATATCCCTTTCGGTTTTTATACAAATACAGGATTTCGGCTGGAAGTCTCGCATGTTCGGAAAGTATTGAACAAGTTCAGCCACCAAGTTTTATAACCCAGACGACCTCACGAATTTCTTCAGACGAGGCTACGCCCGTAGGGCCGTCCCCGCTCCATATTCTTATTTATATATGAAGCGGGGCAGGCTGGGTTACGGATTACGCTTTACGAATCAAAACTCACTCCGCCACGCCCTTCTCATTTAAAATCTCCCACACCTTCCACGGCGTGATCGGAATGTCGAGGTGCCGCACGCCGAGGTGCCACAGCGCATCGACGACGGCGTTGGCAATGGCGGCGGGGGCGCCGACGGTGGCGGACTCGCCGACGCCTTTCGCGCCAAGCGGATGATGCGGCGAAGGTGTGCAGGTTTCGCCGGTTTCCCACGCGGGCGTCTCAACGGCCGTCGGCAGCAAATAATCCATAAAACTGCCGCCTTGAATGTTGCCGTGCTCGTCGTAGAAGATGCCTTCGTACAACGCCGGCGCCAAGCCCATCGTCAAGCCGCCGTGAATCTGGCCTTCGACGATCATGGGATTGATGCGATTGCCGCAATCATCCACCGCCACGAAACGCCGCACCTTCACCTCGCCGGTGCCGCGGTCAATATCCACCGCGCAAATGTAGGAACCGAAGGGGAAGGTGAGATTGGGCGGATCATAATATGAAACCGCCTCCAGCCCGGCCTCCATTCCCTGTGGATGATTGGTGTACGCCGCGAAAGCGATCTCTTGAATCGTCTTGGCTTGGTTCGGCGAGCCTTTCACGTAGAACTTGCCGCGCTCCCACTCCAAATCATTTTCTGAAGCTTCCAACAAATGCGCCGCAATCTTCTTGGCTTTGTCGCGAATCTTGCGCGCCGCCATCGCACCGGCGGCTCCGGCTGTTGGCGTGCTCCGACTCGCGTAAGTGCCCAAACCATACGGCGCCGTGTCGGTGTCACCTTCTTCGATCTGAATGTCCTCGGCAGGTATGCCCAATTCCTCCGCGACAAGCTGCGCATACGTGGTTTCGTGTCCCTGCCCCTGCGATTTGGTGCCGAAACGAGCAATGGCTTTGCCGGTCGGATGCACGCGAATCTCGGCGCTGTCAAACATTTTCAGGCCGAGAATATCGAAGTCCTTTGATGGCCCAGCGCCGACAATTTCGGTGAAACTGGAAATGCCGATGCCCATCAGCTCGCCGCGGCTGCGCTTTTCCGCCTGCTCCTGGCGCAGCGCTTCGTAGCCGATCATGTCCATCGCTTTGCGCAGAGCAGCACCGTAATTGCCGCTATCATACTCCCAACCGAGCGCCGACTTATAAGGAAACTGCTCCGGCTTGATGAAATTTTTCATGCGCCACTCCGCCGGGTCAACGCCAACGGTGTGCGCCACGATGTCGGCCATGCGCTCGATCGCATGCACCGCCTCGGTAACGCGGAAAGAGCAACGATACGCAATGCCACCCGGCGGCTTGTTGGTATAAACGCCATCCACTTCAACAAAAGCATTTTTGAAATCATACGAGCCGGTGCAAATATGAAAAAGACCGGCGGGGAATTTCGACGGATTGGCTGCGGCATCAGTGTAACCATGATCGGCGACGGTTTTGATGCGCAGAGCTTGCACGGTGCCATCCTTTTTCGCGGCGACTTCGGCGGTCATATGATAGTCGCGCGCAAAAGAATCGGCCTGGAGATTTTCCATGCGATCTTCGATCCACTTCACCGGCTTGCCCGTGAGAAACGACGCCGCGACCGCGAGAACATAGCCGGGATAAACCGGCACCTTGCCGCCGAAACCGCCGCCGATGTCCGGCGAGACCACGCGGATTTTGTGCTCGGCCAACCCCAAATGTCCGGCAACGAGCGCGACGACAGTGCGAATCGCATGCGGCGCTTGCGTGGTCATGTACAACGTCAGTTTTTGATTGATCGCGTCCCAGCTCGCCACGCAACCGCACGTCTCAATCGAAGAAACATGAATGCGCGGGATGTACATGTCTTGTTTGACCGTGACTTCGGCCTGTTGAAAAGCGCTATCCGTCGCGGCTTTGTCGCCGACTTCCCAATGCCAAATGTGATTGCTCTCTTTATCCTCGCGGACTTTTGTGGCGCCGGGTTGCAACGCTTTAAACGGATCGACGACCACCGGCAGCGGCTCGTAATCCACTTCGACGGCGGCCATGCCATCGGCGGCGATGTAGCGCTCCGTCGCCAAAACCGCGGCAACTTCCTGCGCCTGGTATTTCACCGTGTCAACCGGCAGCACCATTTGCTTGTCGCTCATCAGCGTCGGCATCCAGGCGAGGTTGTACTTTTCGAGATCCTTGCCGGTGATGACGGCGAGCACGCCGGGGATTTTCAGCGCTTTGTCGGCATTGATGCTCTTGATGCGCGCGTGAGCATACGGGCTGCGGACGATGTCGAGATACAGCATGTCCGGCAATTTGATGTCATCAACATAATTGCCCTTGCCCTGCAAAAAACGCGGGTCCTCTTTGCGCTTCATCGAGTGACCCATTCCGTGTATTTCGGCCATTGGATTTCTCCTGGTTTTCTAAGTAAAGATTGTGTTACGGTTTGAGTTTTTCGTGTAACGTGTTACGTGTAACGGTCTAAGTTTTCGTGTTACGTTCTAATTTTTGTACGTTACACGTTACACGTCACACGATAAACGTTACACGTTTCACGAGTTCATTTTTTCTGCCGCATACTGCACCGCCTTGACAATATTGACGTAGCCAGTGCAGCGGCAAAGATTGCCCGAAATCGCCCAACGAATGTCGTCTTCGCTCGGATTGGGAGTCTTCTTAAGCAAAGCATACGTCGTCATCATCATGCCCGGCGTGCAAAAGCCGCACTGCAAACCGTGCTTCTCCCAAAAGCCTTCTTGAATGGGATGCAAGCCTCCGGCCGTAGGCTTGCCGTTCTGCGCCAAGCCTTCGACAGTCATGATTCACCGCCGTCGGCTTGCGCGGCGAGCACGGTACACGATTTCACCGGCTTGCCATTGAGCAGCACGGCGCACGCGCCGCAGTTGGTGGTGTCGCAGCCGATGTGCGTGCCGGTGAGTCCCAGCGTCTCGCGAATGAAATGCACCAATAGCAAGCGTGGCTCGACTGTGGCCTCGCGCATAGCGCCGTTGATTTGAACTTTGATGGACAAATTCATAATGGTCTCCGGACTAAATTTTGCTGAAAACTGATGATGAATCATCAGGCTAAAAGATGGAAGACGACTGAAGTCGCCTTTAGGCGGGTTTCACTTTTTAGCTGCGGGATTCATCCCGCTGCTGCCGCGGCGCGTTCTGCTGCACGCTTGAGCGCGCGGAAGGCGAGTACTCGCACCATCGCGCGTTTGTATTTCTCCGGGCCGCGCAAATCCACAGCGGGTTGCGATTCGGCAGCGGCAAGCTCGCCAGCTTGCTTCAATGTCGCGTCGTCCGGTTTTTTGCCGCGCAAGAAGGCTTCGGCTTTCTCAGCTTTGATCGCGGTCAACCCAACGTTGGTGAGGCCGATGCCGGCCGTTTTGATGTTGCCCGCATCGTCCAATGTCAACTGCGCGGCCACACCGGCGATGGCGAAGTCGCCGACTTTGCGTTCGAGTTTCATATAAGCGCCGCCACTGCGCGGCTTGGGCATCGGCACGCGAATCTCGGTGGGAATTTCCTGGGATTTCAGCGCGGTTTGGAAGGCATCGGTGAAGAAGGATGCAATCGGAATGGTGCGCTTGCCTTTGGGGCCGGTGGCAACGATCTCGGCGCCGAGCGCGAGCATGGTGGCAGGGTGATCGTTGGCCGGATCGCCATGCGCGAGATTGCCGCCAACCGTCGCCATGTTGCGCACCAGCGGATCAGCGATGACTCTCGCAGTGTCGGCGATGATTGGATACTTGGATTTGATCAAATCCGATTCATCCAACGCCGACTCGCGTGTGAGCGCGCCGATGTGCAGCCAACCACCGGATTCTTTGATGTAATCCAGTCCGGGAAGGCGGTTGATATCGATGAGAATTTTGGGCGACGCCAGCCGCAGTTTCATGGCCGGCAACAAACTGTGGCCGCCCGCCAGCACTTTCGCTTTCGCGCCGTGCTGCTGGAGCAGGGAAATCGCTTTGCGGACGGTTTTGGGAGCAACGTAATCGAAGCTTGCAGGGATCATGCACTTTTCCTTGGTCGTGGCGCAACATTAAGGTTGCGTTACAGACCTGTTGGTTTTGAAGCACCCAACTCGATTTTCCCAATCAAAAGGGAAAGCCGAAGTTGGGGCAAGTATTGAATGGAAATTTTGATTAGATACTCAGGCAAGCGTCGCGCGCAGCAATCAGCCAAAGTTGATGACGCTTTTCATAACAATGGCGCCATACCGGACAAACGGGCAATGGCGAAGATAAACAAACTTTTGGTGGGATGCAAGGGTTTTGTTTTTAAAAACTGATTTAACTTGCAATCGACAAACCTTCGTATTATCTTCACTCTGTCACTCATTTACATTCAAGCGACCATGTCAAAAATTTATCTGATCGACGCCAGCCCTTACATCTTCCGCGCTTTCTTCTCGATTCCCTCCTCGATGCGCGCGCCGGACGGCTCGCCGGCGAATGCGGTTTATGGCTACACGGCTTTTCTTCTCGAAATTTTAAAAAAAGCACAGCCAACGCATCTGGCGGTTGCCTTTGACGGCAGCTTGACCAGTTCGTTTCGCAACGAGATTTATCCGGACTACAAAGCCAACCGCGAGCAACCGGATCCGGAGCTTGAGGCCCAGCTCGAGGCTTGTTGGCAAGTGACCGAAGCCTTGGGCATGAAAGCCTATATTGACGACCGTTACGAGGCGGACGATATTATCGGCACCCTCATCGCCAAATTCTCCAAGCCGGACACCCGTTTTGTCGTCGTCTCCGGCGACAAAGATTTGGCGCAGCTCGTCAACCAACGCACCGTGTTGTGGGATTTCGCCAAAGACCGGCGTTTCGACGAAAAAGCGGTGAAACAACATTTCGGCGTGCGCGCCAATCAAATCGTCGATCTGTTGGCTTTACAAGGCGATGCCGTCGATAACATTCCCGGCGTCAAAGGCATTGGCGAGAAAACCGCGGTCGCCTTGTTGAAAAAATTTGCGAGCGTCGAAGCCATTTATCAAAAAATCGACAGGGTGGAAAAGATGAGCTTGCGCGGCGCCGCGGCCATTCGCGCCAGGCTGGAGCAAAGTCGAGATCTCGCCTTTCTCTCCAAACAACTCGCGACGATTGCCAACGATGCGCCGATTCAAGCGAATTTGCCGGCGTTAAAATACACCGGCGCCGATCTCCGGAAAATCGAGGCCTTGTTTGACCGGCTCGGCTTCGGAAAAATACGCGAGCGGATTCCGAAGTGGAGAAAATAGTTTATCCAAAGTCGTAACTTGACTTTTTAGAGGAAATTAAATATCTTTATGCTCAAAAAGTCATTCGCTGATATTCCGGAGACCCGGCCATGAAGAACCTTACGATTATTCAGCATCCGCTGATTCAACACAAACTAACCCACCTGCGCGACAAACGCACGGATCACATGCAATTTCGCCTGCTCGTCAAAGAGCTTACCTCTTTCATGCTTTACGAAGTGATGGCGGATTATCCGTTAAAAGAAATTGAAATCGAAACACCGCTGAGGTCAACGAAAGCGCAGGTTTTGGCGCGGGAAATTTCTTTGGTGCTCATCTTGCGCGCCGGACTCGGCATGTTGGATGGCTTGCTGCAGCTCGTGCCAGAAGCGCGCGTCGGGCACATCGGTTTGTATCGCAACGAAGACACACTCGAACCGGTGCAATATTACGCCAAATTGCCAAAAAATATTTTTGAAACCGATGTTATTCTCGTTGATCCCATGCTGGCGACCGGCGGCTCAGCGGCAGCCGCGGCTGATATTGTAAAAAAAGCCGGCGCGCAAAATATTAAATTTGTTTGTATCGTCGCCGCGCCGGAGGGCGTGTCCAAGCTCAGCGCCGCGCATCCCGAGGTCGCCATTTACGCCGCCGCGCTGGATGAATGCCTCAACGATCATGGCTACATCCTGCCGGGACTCGGCGACGCGGGTGACCGCTTGTTTGGAACGAAATAGATAAAAACCATGCCGAAACCTCACGAGTTTCCTGATCGAGAAAAAAACAATCTTTCCCTTTGGCTTTTGCTTTTTGGCGGCGTTTATGCTCTTATGCACATCATGCCGGCATTTTTGCCGCACGACGTTAAAAACCGTCTCACCACCGGCGATCTGCTGAATTTCTTCACACCTTTTGTGGTTATTCCCGTGGTTTGGAAAATTTATTTTATCCTGCGGCAAAATCTGCACGCCGTTTCAGAACAAAAGATTCGAGCGGCCTGGATTCTTCTTTTATTTTCTTCCATTCTTTATGTGAACGGGCAAGGCATGAACTTGTCGGCGAATGCCATTGCGCGGCATTTGGATGATATGAAAGACACGCCGATTTTTTGGCTGGATTATTTTTTTGATGAAACGATGGGGCATATTTTTTGGCACAGCGGCATGATTGGAATTTCCCTGGGCTTTCTTTTTTTGGCCGCTAAATTGAAGCCGGTCACGACGAGGTGGCAAACATTTGCCGGGGCGACATGTTACAGTTTCGCTTATTTTACCGATGCCGTTGAAGGCCAAACCGTGCCGCTGCTTTTTCCCAGCGCGGTTTTCATTTTAATTTGGATTCTGTTTGACAGGAAAAAACAAGCGCGAACCTTCACCGAAAATCCGGTGATGTTATTTTTTCTTTTCGGATATGCCATGGCCGTCATGCTTTTCCTGATTTGGTGGATTTGGCAAGGCAGCTTTCCGCAGTTTAGCGAGTTGGGGTGGGTTTGAAGATCTTGCCGGCTCGGAAGAAGAGAATATTGCTTTTGGAGATGATTCTTGCTATTCTTAAACGACTAAAATTCCAGATACCTTGTTACGAAAACTGTACCAAATTTAAATGGATAACCGATGAAATCCATCCACCTCAAAACCTCCATCCCCGGCCCGAAGAGCCAGGCGCTCATGCAGCGCCGTCAAGCCGCGGTGCCGCGCGGGCCGTATAATTCCACGCCGATCTTCGCGGCGAAAGCCGAGGGCGCGCTCGTCACCGATGTTGACGGCAACATCTTTATCGATTTTGCCGGCGGCATCGGCGCGATGAATCTCGGGCACGCCAATCCGCAGGTCGTGCAGGCGATCAGCGAGCAAGCGAAAAAATTCACGCACACCTGCTATCACGTTGCTGCGTACGAGCCGTACATCGCGCTCGCCGAAAAGTTGAACGAACTCACCCCGGGAAAATTTGCGAAAAAAACCATGTTCGCCAACAGCGGCGCGGAAGCGATTGAGAATGCCATCAAGATCGCGCGCTACGCCACCGGGCGTCCCGGCCTCATCTGCTTCGAGCATGCGTTTCATGGCCGCACGATGCTGGCGATGAGCCTCACCGGCAAAGTCAAGCCGTACAAATACGGCTTCGGCCCGTTTCTGCCGGAGACCTATCGCATTCCCTATCCCTACGAATATCGCTGGCATGCTTCGTCTCATCCAATCGATTGGGAAGGTGAATATCAAAAAATTTTCGACGAGCTTTTCGCCGGCCACGTGGCGCCGGATAAAGTTGCCGCGCTGGTCATGGAGCCGGTTCTTGGCGAAGGCGGCTTCATCGTGGCGCCGCCCGCGGCGGTGCGAACCATCGCGAAAATTTGCCGCGAGCACGGCATCATCTTCATCGCCGACGAAGTCCAAACCGGTTTTTACCGCACCGGCAAAGCCTTTGCGATTGAATGGTCGGAAGTCGAGCCGGACATCATCATCATGGCAAAATCGCTGGCCTCGGGTTTGCCTTTGAGCGCCATCAGCGGGCGCGCCGAATTGATGGATGCGCCGCACGAAGGCGGGCTTGGCGGCACCTATGGCGGGAATCCGATTGCCTGCGCGGCGGGATTGGCGAGTCTCGAAGAAATGCAACGCCTCAACCTCGGTGAGCGCGCCGCGGCCATTGGAGAATACGTTGGCCGGCGTTTTTCCGCGCTCGCGGCAAACAATCCGAAAGTCGGTGAGGCGCGCGGCATTGGCGCGATGCGGGCGTTGGAAATCGTGAAAGATAAAGCCGCCAAACAGCCGGATAAAGAAGCCGCGCAAAAAATTCAACAGCTTTGTTATCAAAATGGCCTTCTTTCATTGACGGCCGGAACTTATTCCAATATCATCCGCACGCTGATGCCTTTGGTCATTTCAACCGAGCAATTGGCCGAGGGCATCGAGGTTTTGGAAAATGTCTGTGGGATTATTGTTAAAGAAGGATATTGATTTTGTCGAAAAATGGTCGCCTCAAACACGCGAACCGCCAAGATGCCGCGCCGCGAGAATTTTCAATGACTCGAGGCGCGCCATTGAATCATTTCCGCCCAAAATATTTCACCCCACAATATCCTCACCGCCATCGACGCCGAGAACGTTGCCGGTGACCCATTGCGCGCGTTCGTCGGTCATCAACGCAATAAACTTCGCGATATCTTCTGGCGTCGTGAGGCGGCCGCTCGGATTGCGTTCTGTCGCAACGGCGACCATTTTGTCATTGCCCGGAATCTTGCGCAACGCCGGTGTATCCGTCACGCCGGCGCGGATCGAGTTGGCGGTAATGCCATGCGGTGCCATTTCCAGCGCGAGCTGGCGAATATGAGATTCGAGCGCAGCCTTCGCCGCCGAGACCGGGCCGTAATTCGGCCACACGCGCGTGCTGCCGGAGCTTGTCATCGCGAAAATCCGCGCGCCGCGCCGCATCATCTTGCGCCGCATCAGATCCTGCGTCCAATAAACCAAGCTGTTCGCCATCACGTCGAGCGTCATTTCCATTTTGGCTTTATCGACTTCGTCGGCGGCTTCGGCGGCAACATATAATTTCAAACTGCCGAACGCCAGCGAGTGCATGAGCGCGCGAATCGTGCCCTCCGCGCCCATCTCGGCTTGCATCTTATCGAGCGACTCACGGCGCTTCTCTTCGTCCGCCGCATTAATGTTGAAGAAAACCGCTTTTTGTCCGGTGGCGTGGATCTTCTGAATGACTTCTTCCACCATCGGCATCGTCGCTTTGCGGTCGAGATGCACGCCGAAAATGTGAAAACCGGTTTTAGCCAGCTCGATCGCGGTGGCGCCACCGAAGCCCGAGGAAGCGCCAAGAATCAAAGCCCATTCATTTTTATTGCTCATTCCAACCTCCTTGAAAAATCATCACCTTAGTTTCTGCGTTGTCATCAACAGCCGAGGTTAATTATAGCACTTTTAAATTTCTCACGCAAGAAGTTTCTCGTACAACTTCTTTTCTCGTCTAACCGAATGAAATTTTTTAAAAAGATAAAGCGCTTGTTTGAAAAAAACTAATTGATTATCTTTGATTGAAGTGTCCTGAGAAAACCCAGCTCAATAAACTAGTGGATTTTGTCAGAGGCGAGATCATTTAGCAGGTGAACCATGTACCAGTCTTTTTTTGAAATTATAAAGCCCGGATAGTCAGGTTTTTGATGAAGTCAAAAGTTTTCTCAAACAAATTGCCAAATAAGGAAAATTGAAACATTACAAGAATAACCGAACGAAACAAAACTTACTTGATTTTTCTTTGATTTTTACGTAATTTTTAATCATCGAAAGGATTAAAATAAGAGATTCGGCCATGATGGAAGCTCAATTTTATACCCGTACCGCCAACAACAAGGTGGTTTGTTACCTGTGCCCGCGTTATTGTGACATCGGCGACGGCCAGACCGGCTTTTGCTTTGTCCGCAAAAACGAAGGCGGCACGCTCTACTCGCTCGCTTACGCCAATCCTTACGCCGTTCATATCGATCCCATCGAGAAGAAACCGCTGGCGCATTATCTGCCCGGCACGCGCATTTTGTCCATCGGCACGGCCGGCTGCAACCTCGGCTGCAAATTCTGCCAGAATTGGGATATTTCGAAAGCGCGATACGACCAGGAACGCGCCTACGAATTTACGCCGGAAAATACGGTTGCCGAAGCCATGCAGCGCGGTTGTCCGAGCATTGCGTTCACCTACAACGATCCGGTGATCTGGGCGGAATACGCCATCGACATCGCCAAGCTCGCGCATGCTTACGGCCTCAAAGCCGTGGCCGTCACCGCGGGTTACATCACGCCGGAAGCGCTGCCGGCGTTTTACGATCATATAGACGCCGCCAACATCGATCTCAAAGGCTTCACTGAAAATTTTTATCGCAAGACTTGTCTGGCGCATCTGGCGCCGGTTTTGGAAACGTTAAAAACGCTCAAACGCCGCGGCACGACATGGTTTGAAATCACCAATTTGATCATTCCCACGCTCAACGACGCGCTGGAAGAAATTCGCGACATGAGTTTGTGGATTCTCGACAATCTCGGTCCGGAAATTCCCTTGCACTTCACCGCGTTTCATCCGGATTTCAAGCTGATGCACCTGCCGCACACTTCGGAAAACATTCTCGAAGAAGCGCGGCTGTTGGCGATGGACATGGGCATTCATTACGTCTACGTCGGCAACGTTCACACGAAAGAAGGCAACAACACCTATTGTCCAAAATGCAAAACGCTGATCGTGCGCCGGAGCTGGCATTTGGTGCACGAGGTCAATTTGCAAAACGGCTGCTGCCCAAACTGCGGCCACAAGATTCCGATCATTGAAAGCGATCCCTCGCAGCGCCGGAGTGCTTACATGCCGCTTTATGAAGTGTTGGCGTAAACGTAGGATAGACTGCCAGTCTGTCCAAGACTGTTTAAATGGATGATGATTTATTACGGCAAGCGAAGGAATACGAGTTATTAAATCCAAAAGATAAACCTTATATTGATGAGTGACACCGTTACAACCGCCACCACAAACGCGAGGACAACGGAAAGCGCGCTGGGCTTGCCCAAAGCGCGGCTCTTGCTCGTCGACAGCCGCAGCGAATGGTCGGCGCGGCTGCATCAGGTTTTGCATGAAAACGGTGTCGAGCTTGACGTGCTGGCTTCGGCGCAGATGGCGCTCAGCGTGCTGCAATCACGTTTTTGCGATGCCTTGCTGCTGGAAGTGCCGTTGCCGGATATGCCGGCGCCGCAGATGGTGGCCATCACGCGCAATCGCTTTCCGTTTTTGCCGATCATTGTGTTAGCCGGGGAAAGCGGCATGTCGGAAGCAGTCGGCGCGCTGAAAGCCGGGGCGTTTCATTTTATTCCATCCAATTTTGAGCCTAGACAAACGCTCGGCGCGCTGCGCAAAATTCTGGCGCTGCAAAATGCGCCGGTAACGTTGTCGCGCGCGCTTCCAGATTTGAAGCAAACCATTCAATTCAGCCTGCCGAGCACGCTGGATTATATCACCGGCGCGGCGGCGCATCTCACTGAAACCCTCGTCCGTTTTGGCGTCATCACCGTTGAAGAACTCAACATCAAAATCGCCCTGGTTGAGGCGTTGACGAATGCCATGGAACACGGCAATGGTTTTGATCCGAATAAGCGGGTGAAAGTCGATGCCAAATTTTTCGAAAACAAAGCCGAGATCAAAATTACCGATCAAGGCAAGGGCTTCAACCATCGTAAATTGCCGAATCCCACGTCGCCTGAAAATCTTTACAAACCTCGCGGCCGCGGTATTTACATGATGCATCGTTTGATGGATGAAGTCCACTTTAATCGCAAAGGTAATTGCGTGCGCCTGGTGAAATACCGTCGGCTGCCGAAACCAACGTCCCAGTAGTTCACTTGAAAAAGTCGTACTCCTACACTTACTCTTACTCCTGCTCATACTCGTACTCTTATGCGTTTTTTAAAAGCGCGTAAGAGTATGAGTAGGAGTAAGAGTAAGAGAAAGAGAAAAAGTACGATCACGTAAAATTTTAAGGAGGCAGAAAAATGTCATTTGTTGCCGAGCTGGAACCGCAGAGCGTCTGGAAACATTTTGATGAAATTCTCAAAATTCCGCGCGGATCGAAGAATGAAAAAAAAATGCGCGCGTATGTCGTCGGCGTTGCGCAAAAACATGGGCTGAGCTATAAGCAAGACAAAACCGGCAATGTCGTCGTGCGCAAACCCGCTGTGCCCGGCCGGGAAACCGCGCCGGCGATTATCTTGCAAAGCCATTTGGATATGGTGAATGACAAGAATGCCGACGTGCAGCATGATTTTGACAAGGATCCGATCATTCCGCAGCGCGACGGCGATTATGTAACGGCGACCGGCACCACGCTCGGCTCGGACAACGGCATCGGCGTGGCCTCGGCCTTGGCGGTGATGGAATCGCGGGATATCAGGCACGGACCACTCGAGTTTCTTTTTACGATCGATGAAGAAACCGGCTTGACCGGCGCGACGGAACTGGCGAAGGATTTGTTGACGGCAAAACGCCTGATCAATTTGGACACCGAAGAAGAAGGCTCGTTGTACGTTGGCTGCGCCGGCGGCGCCGGAACGGATATTTCGCTCGCGCTCAATTCGATCAAGCCGCCGAAGGAATTTGCGGCGCTGGAGGTGAAACTCGCGGGTTTCCGCGGCGGCCATTCCGGCGTTGACATTCATTTGCAGCGCGGCAACGCCACCAAACTGTTGACGCGCGCCCTTTATCGCCTGATGATCGAGGGCAGGTTTAAATTTCGCCTGGCAGGCATTTCCGGCGGCAATAAACACAACGCCATTCCACGCGAAGCGTTTGCCACCGTGGTTTTGCCGAAAAAACAGCAGAAGAAATTCATCGCCGCGCTGGAAAAACAAATCGCCGATATTCAAGCCGAATTTAAAACAGCCGATCCCGGCATCCAATTGGCGATTGCGCCGGCCAAAGCCAAACGTATATGGGACGGCAAAAGCACGCATAAAGTGATCGCCCTTTTAAATGCGCTGCCGCACGGCGTGATGAGCATGAGCAACGATATCCCCGGCCTCGTTGAAACGAGCACGAATTTGGCCGTCGTCAACAGCGGCAAAAATAAAGTGACGATTCATTGCAGCACGCGCAGCTCCGTGGCGCCGGCGCTGCAGGCGACGCGCGATCGAATTCGTGCCATCGCGGAATTTGCCGGCGCAAAAGTCAATGAAGGCGACGGTTATCCCGGCTGGAAACCCAACCTCGATTCGGAAGTTCTGAGCGTGAGCAAACAAGCTCATCAGGAACTCTTCGGCGTTGAGCCGGCGGTCAAAGCGATTCACGCCGGATTGGAATGCGGCATTATCGGCGAGAAATATCCCGGCATGGACATGGTGTCGATGGGCCCGCAAATCGAATTTCCTCATTCGCCGAGCGAGCGCGTGAAGATCAGTTCGGTCGCCAATTATTATCGTTTGCTGGTCAATACGTTGGAAAGATTGGCGGCGTAAAAAATTTCCCGCCAACATTTTCCTTGCCTTCGTGAGGCAAGATTTCTATATTGATAACTTGAATGGACGTAACAGTTCACCGTCCGGACGCTTTTGTGCGAGAATGATGGTGTTTTTTGCGACGAACTTGCTCAAATCACGAAGCGTCCGGACGGTTACCTGAACTGTTACGAATTGACAACCATGAAATGACATCTTGGACGAAGGCTACGCCTGTAAGGAAACCATGCAACGCATCACCGACATCACAGCCCTGCAAGAAATCGCCAGAGAATTGCGTCTCGACATCATTCGCATGTTGACCGAAGCCGGCTCCGGCCATCCGGGCGGCTCGCTCTCGGCGATTGATATGGTGACGTGCCTTTATTTTGCTCACCTGCGCCATCGGCCCACAGAACCCAATTGGCCGGATCGCGATCGTTTTGTTTTGTCAAAAGGCCACGGTGTGCCGGCTGTGTATGCCGCACTGGCCAAATGCGGTTATTTTCCGCCGGAACAATTGATGACGCTTCGCAAGCTCGAATCACCGCTGCAAGGCCATCCCGATCGCGTGCGCTTGCCGGGTATCGAGGCTTCGACCGGCTCGCTCGGACAAGGCTTGTCGATTGCGCTCGGCATGGCGCTGGCGAGCAAAATCGATGGGAATCGCTTTCACGTTTATTGCATGATCGGCGACGGCGAGGCGCAAGCCGGACAAATTTGGGAAGCGCTGATGGCCGCGCCGCATCTCAGCGTCGATACCTTGACCGTGATTCTCGATTACAACAAAGGGCAAATCGACGGTCCGACCAACGAGATCATGAATCTCGAACCCGTCGTCGACAAATTGCGCGCTTTTAACTGGCACGTGGAAGAAATCGACGGCCACAGTTATCCGCAGATTCTCGGCGCATTGGATCGTTGTCGCCCCGATCATCCTTATAAAAATTTAAAGGAAAATCGGGGCAAGCCGACATTTATCGTCGCCCATACCATCAAAGGCCGCGGCGTCAGTTTCATGGAACACGTTATCGATTGGCACGGCAAAGCGCCGACGCCGGCAGAGTGTGAAAAAGCGCTCGCTGATATTCGGGCGATGCAATACTAGTTGCTGGTCGCTGGTTTCTTGTTGCTTGTTGCTGGTTGCTAAAAAAAGTTCCCAGCAACAAATGACGAGCAACAAGCAACGAGCGACAAGCAACGAGCGACGAGCAACGAGCAACCAGCATCAAGCAACGAGGAACCCGCAACATGGGATCAACTGCAACTCGCGCTGCTTTCGGTGAAGCCCTTGCAACTTTAGGCGAGAAATATCCGAATATAATAGTCGTGGATGCCGATCTGGCGAAATCCACCATGACATTGGCCTTCGCCAAAAAATTTCCCAACCGGCATTTGGATATCGGCATTGCGGAAGGCAATCTGGTCGGCGTCGGCGCCGGCTTGGCGCTCGCCGGAAAAATTCCGTTCATTTGCAGCTTTGCCTGTTTTCTCGCCGGGCGCTTCGAGCAAATTCGGCTCTCGGTAGCTTACACCAACGCCAATGTTCGCCTGGTCGGCACGCACGCCGGCATCGGCATCGGCGAGGATGGTTACAGCCAAATGTCGCTGGAAGATATCGCGCTCATGCGTTCGTTGCCGAATGTCGATATTCTGCAACCGGCTGATAAATTGGAAACATTACAAGCCATTGAGTTTTTGATCAACCACGACCGGCCAACTTATTTGCGTTTGACGCGCCACAAACTCGACGACGTACACGAAGCCTCGTATCGTTTTCAATTCGGCAAAGGCGACACGTTGCGCGAGGGCGGCGACGTGTTGCTGCTCGCGACCGGCGGTTTGGTCAAACCGGCGCTCGAGGCGGCGCAGGCGCTGGCGCAACAAAGCATCAATGCCGCCGTCATCAACATTCACACGATTCGCCCGCTCGACGATGAGCTTATTTTGAAGTGGGCGGGCAAAACGCGCTGCGTCGTCACGCTCGAAGATCACTCCATTCGCGGCGGCTTGGGCGGCGCGGTGGCTGAATTGTTGGGCGAAGAAATGCCCGTACCGTTAAAACGCCTCGGCATGTCCGGTTTCGGCGAATCCGGAACACAGGAAGCTCTTTACGAAAAATACGGCTTCACCGGCGCGGCAATTAAAACGGCGGTGAAAAATTTTCTTGCAACACACAAACATTGAGAGATTTATCCATGGCAGATTCCAACGCAGCCGATTTATCGAAATTGCGCATTGACCGCCATCGTGATTCCGAAACCAACAATGGCGCCTCGATCAGCAAATATTTTTTTCTCTTTGGCGGTATCGCCGTCGCCGCGGTCGTGATTTTCTTTTTATTCTTTCGCGGCACGCTCGCTTCGAGCGTCGAAGTACAAACTTTCACCGTCACGGCGATTTCCTCGGCGCAGGCGAATGCGGTTTTGACGGCCAGCGGTTACGTAGTGGCGCAGCGCCAAGCCGCGGTTGCTTCCAAAGGCACCGGTCGCTTGGAATATCTTGGCGTGGAAGAAGGCGATCAGGTCAAAGCGGGAGAGATTATCGCCCGGTTGGAGCATAGTGATGTTGCCGCCGCGCTCGCGCAAGCGAAAGCCAATCTCGGCGCGGCCAAAGCGCATTTGCCGCAATCGCAAGCCGATTTGCAGGAAGCGACGATTCAATATAATCGTTACAAACAGCTTGTTGCGGAGCAACTTGTGCCGCGTGCCGATTTCGACGCCGCCGAAGCGCGTTATAAACGCGCCGTGGCCGTTGTGACCGCCGATTCTGCAGCGATTCGATCAGCCGCGTCAGCCGTGCGTTCGGCAGAAGTTGCATTAGAATACACGAATATTCGCGCGCCGTTTGATGGAACGGTGCTCACGAAGAATGCCGATGTCGGAGAAATTGTCGCGCCGTTCGGCTCCGCGACCAGCGCCCGCGCCGCCGTCGTGTCCATCGCCGATATGTCGTCGTTGGAAGTCGAGGCCGATGTTTCGGAGTCCAACATTCAGCGCATCAAACCCGGCCAGCCGTGCGAGATTGTTCTCGATGCGTATCAGGAAACGCGTTACCCCGGCGTCGTGAGCAAAATCGTGCCCACCGCTGATCGCGCCAAAGCCACGGTGATGACGAAAATCAAATTCGTGCAGATCGATGCGCGCGTGCTGCCGGAAATGAGCGCCAAAGTGACCTTTCTTTCTCAAGCCGCAGCAGAAAGCATTACCAGCAGCGCAAAAAAAATCGCCGTGTCGCCGGCCGCCATCGTAAGTCGAGACGGCCAGAAAGTGGCGTTTGTCGTGCGCGAGGGCAGTGTGACCGAGACATCCGTTGAAATCGCTGGCACGCTCGGCAACCTGCTCGAAGTGCGCAGCGGCTTGGCGGAGGGAAATCAAGTCGTGCTCAACCCTCCGGAGAATATGGCGACGGGGATGAAGGTGAAAGTGGCGGCGAAGTAGATAAACCGAAGGAGTGGAGGATGCGCGAAGTTGAAACGTTGATCAGAGGTGGCGATTGTCTGGACGTTCTGAAAGATTATCCGGACAATTTTTTTGACCTGATGCCATTAGATGGCAGCGGGAAAATATTTTTGTCATTTGACTTTCGAGGAAGAAGATGAAAGATAAAAATGAATTGTTGAAATAACTTCTACGGAAAGGAAATATGCCCAATACCATCGTCGCCGTGCAAAACGTCTCGAAATCCTACCGACGAGACAGCATCAAAATCCCCGTGCTCGAAAACATCAATCTCTCGGTGCCCGAAGGCGAATTTTTGGCCCTCATGGGGCCATCTGGTTCGGGAAAAACAACCTTGTTGAATCTCATCGCCGGTATTGATCGTCCCGATACCGGCACGATCACGGTGGCGAATGACGAAGTGACGCGTTTGTCGGAATCACAATTAGCGGTTTGGCGGGCGCGTCATGTCGGGTTCATTTTTCAATTCTACAATCTCATGCCGGTGCTCACGGCATACGAGAATGTCGAGTTGCCGCTGCTCTTAACCAAACTTTCAAAGAAAGATCGGGATGAACACGTGAAAACGGCGCTCACCGTCGTCAACCTGAGCGATCGCATGAAGCATTATCCGAAACAACTTTCCGGCGGCCAGCAACAGCGTGTGGCCATCGCGCGCGCCATCGTTGCGGATCCGACGTTGATCGTGGCCGACGAGCCGACCGGCGATCTCGACAAAAACTCGGCAGTGGAAATTCTCACGTTGTTGGAGCGCCTGAACAAAGAGTTCAAGAAAACGATCGTCATGGTCACGCACGACCACCGCGCCGCGGAGAAGGCGCACAAGGTTCGCCATCTCGATAAAGGAGAACTGGTATGAAAATCTTCAAGCTCGTTTTCAAAAATGCGCTGCGTCATAAACTCCGCAGCATTTTAACGATGCTCGGCATCGGCGTGGCGATTCTCCTGTTCGGCTTGATCCGCACCATTATCAGCGCGTGGTACGCCGGCGTCGAGGCCTCGGCGCAAAACCGGCTCGTCGTGCGCAACGCCGTTTCGCTCATCTTTCCGTTGCCGCTGGCCTATCGCGAGCAAATCGGCAAAATTTCCAACGTCGAAAATGTCAGCGCCGCCAATTGGTTCGGCGCCTACTACAAAGATCCGAACATTTTCTTTGCCAATTTCGCGGTTGATGAAAATTATTTGTCCATCTATCCGGAGTATCGCCTGCCGGCGGAGCAGAAAGAGACGTATTGGCGCGAGCGCGATGCCTGCGTCGTCGGCCGCAAATTGGCGGAGCGCTTCGGTTGGAAACTCAACGACGCCGTCCGCTTGACCGGCACGATCGTGCAAGGAGATTGGGATTTCGTCATCCGCGGCATTTATGAAGGCGCGCAACCCACGGTCGACGAAACCCAGTTCTTTTTTCACTGGGATTATATGAATGAGCGCGTCCGGCAGATTTTCGGCGATGGTGGCGCCGATAACGTCGGCTTTTACGTCGTGCAGATTGCCAGGAGCGCCAATCCGGCGCAGATTTCGGAGATGATCGATGCCAACTACAAGAACAGCTACGCGGAGACCAAAACCGAAACCGAGAGCGCGTTTCAGCAAGGTTTTGTGTCCATGTCCGGCACCATCATCGTCGCCATGCGCGTGGTCTCGATCGTGGTGGTGTTCATCATTTTGTTGGTTTTGGCCAACACCATGGCGATGACAGCGCGCGAGCGCATGACGGAATATGCCGTCATGAAAACGCTCGGCTTTCGGCCGTTTCATCTCATCGGCTTGATCGGCGGCGAGTCGCTGGTGATCGCGCTCGGCGGATTCGTGCTCGGCCTGTTGTTGACGAATCAAGTCGTTCACGGCTTCGCCAGCTTTTTAGTCACGGCCAATCTCAGCGCCTTCTTTCCGGTTTTTGAATTGAAAAACAGCACCATCACGCTTTCTTTCATCGCCGCGGTCGTCGTCGGCCTCGCCTCGGCGATCTTTCCCGCCTGGCGCGCGGTGAAAATGCGCATCGCGGATGGGTTGCATCGGATTGGGTAAAACCAAAGGGATTGTTGGAGTAGTGGATTTCTGGATTGTTGGATTGTTGGATTGATGGATTGTCACAGAGCCAACACCCCAGCGATCCAGCAATCCAACAATCCAGCGATCCCGAGATGGTTCTACAATGCTCATCACTCCACCTTTTGTTGGTTATTCGAGAGTTAACTGCTGTTGATTGATTTGAATTTTTGCTTCTCCGTTTTTCTTGATTGATATGACTGCATCAACCACCTCCGGTTTCTTCAACTCGGAGCGTGCAATGAGCCACGGCGCGTGGCGCACGATCTGTTTGGCTTTGATGATGCCCAATTTGATCAGACGTCGCACCGCACCAGGACTGACCTTCAATTGTTCGGCCGCTTGCCGGAGATGGATGAACTCTGCGGTTTCTTGTTTGGTTTTTGAAAAAGCCGGAAGCTCATAGGCTTTACGAATTTCTTTCACACGGTACTGATTCCAGCTCAGCCCGCGTCCGGTTTTCAGGCCACAACGATTCAAGATGCGAGCAATATCAGCGTCGTCAGTTATTGCCGCCAGTTCTTTGATAAGTTCAATCACATCGCGATTCGTCTTGAGGCCATTTTCGCCGCGCTGATTTCTTTTCAATCGAATTTCGCTATGCACGCCACCAGCCCAGCGAATGGTAAAACAATTGTCATCACCATTCGGTTTGGCTTTGGCGATGATACTTTCAATGAGCGTGCGAACCATGCGCGTCTTGCGGCGTTCATCCGTCGACGGCAAGTTCCACAGTCGCGGTAGATCATTCGCTAACGCGTACAACTGCTGTCGTTGCGATTCATCGAATGGCCGGTGTTGGGCTTTCTCGTGCGCCAATTCTTGTTGCCTGTGTTCCACCTTGGCCAGCGCTTGCTCGTATTGCGCCAAAAGGTTGCGCAGAACCAAACGATTCTCCGGATCGATGGCATCAAACTGGCGCTGCCGGCGCTCGGCTTCGTAGCGGGCTTTCTCCAGCGCCAATTCCAGAGTTTGTTGGCGCGCCGATGATTCGCTTACCAGTTTCTGCTCGGCGGCCATGGCCGCGTCGATGGCAGCAGGTTGAATGATCTTCAAAACTTCTTGAACCACCGCCTGTTCCAGCCTTCGGGCATTGGTTGAGAAACATTTGTCGATCTGACCTGTTGTCGCGACGGTACCACGACAAATATAACGCACGCTTTTGCCATCGCGACCGCTATACTTCGGCCGCAGCTTGCGGCCGCAGTGGCCACAAACCATCAAGCCGGTTAACAAGCTGCTTCCCATCTTGGGCGCACCTTTGGAAAAAGGGCTGAGTTTATTTGAATTCTCGCGGATTCGCTCTTGGTTCTTAAGAAACTTTTCCCAACTAATATAACCTTGATGATGACCAACAATCAAGACTTTCCACTCGGCCATGGGCAGCGGATGGCCGGCGGTCTTCACCGGCTGTTGCTCGCGAATAAACGTTCGCGTTTGGCGACGCCCCCAGACGTAAGCGCCAGCGTAAGCCGGATTGGTTAACACGTCACGCAGGAGCTGATAACTTGGCACCTCCCAACTGATCGTCCGCTGACCACCGCGATGATAGTGCACAATCGGAAATTCAATTTGGTTTTCAACAAACCACAAATGCACTTGTCGGATCGTGCCCAGTTCATCGAATTGGTCAAACACCCATTTCACGACCTGGCGAACGTGCTCATCCGGATCCATTTCATACTGGCCGTCAGCCGTCAAATAATAACCACTGGACAGCAACGTATGAAGTTCACCGCGTTTCGCTTTCTCCAACAGTCCGGCGCGGGCGCGTTTGGCCAGAAGATTGAGCTCGTATTCACTCATGGTGGCTTTGATCCCGAGCATCGCGAGGTCATCGCTGTTGGTCGGATCGTAAACCCCGCTTTCGTCAATGACCAGCGTGCCGGTAATTTGGCAAAAACGAATCAACTGTTGCCAATCGAAATTGCTCCGCGCCAGTCGCGAGGCTTCCCACGCGGCGATGGCGCCGGCTTGGCTGAGACAGACTTTGTTCAAAATTTCGACAAAGCCGGGGCGTCTTAAATAACCGGCGGCGGATTTGCCCAAGTCGCAATCGACGACCTCGACGCGAGCGAAGCCCAATTGGTGCAGCGTATTTTGTAGTCCGAGTTGCACGCGAGGGCTTTCTTGATGATCAAGGAGTTGCTGCGGACTCGATTGCCGAAGATAAAGAAGAGCAATTCTTTCTAAATGGTACGGCTTGATTTTCGGATGCATGACCGTGCTCCTGATTTTGAATGATTGACTGATTATGGGTAGCTTGAATAAAAAGTTGCGTCAGCAACGCTTCGATGTCTTCGCGACAATTTGCTGGCAGTTTTTCCCAGCGTGGGGCAACGACCTCGAAAAGATTATGCTGAGGCGTGATGCTGATCGTGGTTTTCATCGGATGCCTCCTCGATCTGCTTGGTGCTCGTCATGGTGAATAGTTGCGAATTAATTTGCACCAAGAAATCGAGAAAAGCAAAGGTTGTTATGAACGATCAACATCACGAGGCGATTTGTCCAGCGTGTTGAGATGCTGTCGGAGTTCGAGCAACGCCGACACAGAACAATGCGGCTCTTCTCGCAAAACAAATCGGTGACAATAAGCCTCATCAGTCATCCAAACAGGAAGCAAGGTCCGACTCGAATCCAGAAGCCGAACCGAGTAGAAGCAATCACCTCCTCGGTTGATTGTGTTAAGAACTTGAACTTCACAATTATATAACGGATGCCAGGGGTAATGGACTTTCACAAAACCACCTTTATGGGTTTTGTAAGTCCATCTCCCCAACTATCCATTGATCCATCAATCCAAAATTTAGCCAAAAGGATGATGCTTAAAGATGAAGATTCCTCTCAGTTACAGTTTTCGCAATTTGTGGACGCGGCGGTTGACGACGATTCTGACGTTGTTGGGCGTCGCGCTCGTAGTGTTTGTTTTTGTGGCGGCCTTGATGTTGTCCAACGGCTTGAAGATCGCGCTGGTCTCGACGGGCGATGATGACAATGCGATCGTCCTTCGCCGCTCGGCGCAATCCGAAATTATGAGCTTCCTCAACCGCGAGCAGGCCAATATTATCAAGACGCAGCCGGAGGTCGCGACGCAGAGCGACGGCGGCCCGGTATCGTCGAGCGATTTGGTGGTGTTGATCCTGCTGCTGAAACGCGAGAATGCCGAGCCTTCCAATGTCGTCGTGCGCGGCGTGGCGCCGTCGGCGCTCGCCATCCGCCAAAAACAGGTCACGCTGATCGAAGGCCGAATGTATGGCGCCGGCCTGCAAGAAGTGATTATCGGCAAGGCGATTCAGGAACGTTTTCAAGGCTGCGATATCGGCGGGTCGTTGCGCATGGCCAGCACCGACTGGAAAATCGTCGGAGTTTTTGACGGCCACGGCACCGGCTTCGACTCCGAAGTATGGGGCGACGTTGAAGTGATGGCGCCGGCCTTTCGTCGCCCGGGTTTTTCCTCGGTCACGTTGAAGTTGCGCGACCGCGATGATTTTGGCGCGCTCAAAACGCGGCTCGAAAGCGATCAACGTCTGGTGGTCGACGTAAAACGCGAAAAAGAATTCTACGACGAACAATCGCGCATGATGGCGAGTTTCATCGGCATCCTCGGCACGACGGTGACCATTATTTTCAGCATCGGCGCCATGATCGGCGCCATGATCACGATGTACGCCTCGGTGTCGAATCGCACCCAGGAAATCGGCACGTTGCGCGCGCTCGGTTTTCGCCGGCGCAGTGTGCTCACCGCGTTTTTAATCGAGTCCGTCTTTCTCGCGCTGTTGGGCGGCGTCGTTGGCATCCTTGCCTCCGCGGCGCTCAATTTCATCACCATTTCGACGATGAATTTCGGAACGTTCTCCGAGCTTTCATTTGGCTTTCGGCTCTCGCCGGAAATCGTCGGGCAGGCGCTGATCTTCTCGGTGATCATGGGCTTGATCGGCGGCTTTTTGCCGGCGGCGCGCGCCTCGCGGCTGAAAATTGTCGAGGCGCTGCGGACGGAGTAAAAAATGCAAAGTCCGACTTTCGCAGCGAAATATTGCTAAATTAGGAAATCCTCGAGCGCAACCAGTCGGACTTTACGAAAACTACCAAGGAGGCAGATGGAACCCAGCATCATTCTGTTGAATTTCGCCTACGCCGTTCTTGGGGGCATCATGACGCTTTTTTTCATGTTTGTGGGTTATAAAATTACCGACCATCTCACAAAATTCGACACCTCGGTGGAACTGGCGAAAGGCAATCAGGCGGTCGGCGCGATGGTGCAAGGGATGTTCATCGGCATCGGCGTGGCCATCGGCTTGGTCATTGGCTTGGGGTTGAACTGATTCCAAATTCATTGAAAACTTTCCATGCAAATGCGACGGCATACCATCTTTGGGTTCGCTTTCCTAATGGCGTCAAGCCTAGCCGCGGCCGGACCGAAAAAGTATTCGGCGGCGTACGACCAATATTTCAGAAAATATTCGAAGCATTATTTCGGCATCGGGTTTGATTGGCGCTGGTTCAAGGCCCAGGCGATTGCCGAATCCGGGCTTGACGAAAAAGCCGTCAGCCGCGTGAGTGCCAAAGGCCTCATGCAGATCATGCCCGCCACTTTTGCCGACATTCAAAAACGCAATCCCGACTTTGCCGATATTCTCGATCCGCGCTGGAATATCGCTGCCGGCATTTATTACGACCGCGTTTTATGGAAAATGTGGGCGGCCATTGAATCCCTCGCCGATCATTTGAGTTTTATGTTCGGCGCCTACAACGCCGGCTCAACCACCATCCGGCGCGCGCAAGCTCACGCCAAAGCGAAAGGATATAATGAAACGTTGTGGGAATCCGTCGTCCAAATCGCGACGGAAGTTCCCCGCTGGCGGCATCGAGAAACGCTCGGTTATGTGGAGAAAATTCACGGCTTGGTGGAAAAAGTGGAAAAGTAAGTTGATTGTTACGCCCGTCGGGGTTGCTTCTCGCGAGTTACTCCAATTCAATCACCAACTCCTCCCCCTCCCGGCGCACTGGAAAACTCATCAGTGATTTTGCCGCCGGGCCATTGATGACTTTGCCCTGCAAATCATATCTCGAGCCGTGACACGGGCAAGCAAATCCATCGCGGGCTTTGCGGACGCGGCAGCCGAGGTGAGTGCAAATCATCGACAACGCGACAAATTCGTTCTCGGCAATCTTCAAAACAACAATATTCAATTCCCCCTGTTCGGTTGTTGCGAGTGAGATCGCGCCATCCGGTAGATTCAACGCCGTAGCTTCTGACAATCGAATCCGGATTTGCTCATTTTCTTCCTGCCCCATCATTAACGGCAACCCGCCCGAGGCGCAAGCCATCACACCCGAACCGACAACTCCCAAGGCGCCAATCTTAATGAGATTTTCGAGAAAATGACGCCGCGAAATCGCCTCGTCTTCCGATTGCATCATACAAATTTTTTGCGTGTTTGTGGGCTGAAAATTTTAAAGCAAATTAAGAAAAGCCAGGACGGACTGCATTTGCGCCGCTGATAACGCCGCAAATTGATCTCGGCTGTTTTGCGCCTCGCCGCCGTGCAACAAGATGGCGGTTTTGAGATCGGAAGTGCGGCCGTCGTGCAGATAAAATGGCACGCCGCCGAGCGCGTCTGCTGTCCGTCCAAGCCCCCACAGCGGCCGCGTTTTCCATTCTGAGCCGGCCGCTGTGCCATCAATATACTTATCTGCTAATTCCGGCCCCATATCATGCAGAAGCAAATCGGAATACAACGCAACTTCTTTAAACGCCAAAGCGCGGAACGGGCTCGACCCGGTTTTGAATTTGGGAATATGGCAGCTCGCGCAGCCGATTTGTGCAAACAACGTCTCGCCTTGTTGAACTTCGGAAGTTATCTCGCCGCGTTTCGGCGGCGCCAACATGCGAATATAAAAGACGGCGTCTTGAACCGTCGCCGTGGACAGTTCGGGATCAGCGACCAGATCAGCGGGCGCCGTGGCGTTCGTCCGCCAGTTTTCTTGCGGCAGAAATTCCGTGGTCATGCCGATGTCTTGATGATAAGCCCGCGCCACCTGTTGAAGCAGTGAAGAGGTGTTGGCTTTCAAGCCAAAGCGTCCGAGCTGTTGGCCGGCGCCGCCGCCAACGACATTGGCCGGCACCCATGACGGCGCTGTGACCCAATGGGCGCGCCCGGAAATGCCATCGCCATTTTTGTCGTTGAGATCTTCATTCGCCAAAATATCGGCAACGGGAATGTACTCGATCAACCCAACGCCAAAGACCGGCGGCGCGGCGCGCACGGAAATCGCATCAGCCTGCGGCGGCAACGTTTCCGGCGGCACACCCGGCAAGCTGCGATCTTGCAATTGCGGGCCGCCGAATTCGAACAGCGGATCGAAAAATCCGACTTGCACGCGGCCAAACAATTTGAACGCGGCGCTGGGATGCGCGCGGCCATCACCCGGATGGCACGCAACACACGCGGTGTTGTTGAAAATCGGACCCAGCCCGGTCTCGGCGGTAAACTCTTGCTCAAACGCCGCGTCGCCGCGAGCAAAGGCGGCGAGTTCCGCCGCGGTTAAACCCTCGAGCGGCTCTTCCAGCGTCGTCTGCGGCTCCGGGGCTTCCGTCAGCAAAGTGTCACACGCAACCCATGAAATTGATATCAGCGCAAGCAAGGCGGCAAATACTTGTGAAAAAAATAAACGGCCGGTTTTTTCTTTATTCATGATTCTCTCCACGTCAAAAAAATTACACTGGTCTAAAATATAGAGTTGATCATCTCGAAAGTCAAGCGCAAAAATAAAAAGTCGCATTCCGTTGAAAGTCAGCGCGAAAGTTTAGAAAAAACTTGCGTCTTTTCAGGCTTTTGTTATATTAGTTCCACAAATTTATTTTCAAAGGAAAACCCATGCCCACCTCCATCTGGAGCGACGAGTTTCAAGCTGTTTTCGATCAAGCCCGTTCGCCGCGCACCAAGCGCATCAAAATCGGCCGGAAAACGGTGTCCATTCCCGCGCCGTTCCCCTCGCCGGAAGATTGGCGCGACAAGTGGATTTACTTTCTCATCATCGATCGTTTCAACAATCCGCAAGCGCCGCCGCGGCATTTGCCCTGGGACGGCGAGCATGGCGAATATCAGGGCGGCACGTTCAACGGCGTGCGGGCGCAGCTTGATTACTTGCAGGAGCTTGGCGCCGGCGCGATTTGGCTCTCGCCGGTGTTGAAAAATTGCCAATACAGCCGCTACTCCTATCACGGCTACGGCATTCAAGATTTCTTGCAGATCGAGCCGCGCTTTGCTTCCGATCCGGAGAAGGCGAGAAAGAATCCCCGGCTTGCGGAAGATGAGTTGATACAACTCGTCGATGAGGCGCACGCCCGCGGCATTTACGTGATCTTCGACATCGTGCTCAACCACGTCGGCGATGTTTTCGATTACGAAAATTATGGCTCGGTCGCGCCGTGGCGTGATTATCCCTACGTCATTCGCTGGCGCGATGAAACTGGAAAAGGCCGGCCGGATTGGAATATGCCGCCGGACAATCCGTCCGCCGATGCCGGCATTTGGCCGGCGGAATTGCAGCGCAATGTTTTTTTCCGCCGGCAAGGCGAAGGCGGCGAGGCCGCCGGCGACTTCGCGTCGCTGAAGGAATTGGCCACCGATCACGCCGAATACAGCCCGGTGTACGGCGTTTATTATCCCGTGCGCGATATATTGATTCGCGCGCATCAATATCTCATCGCCAAATTCGATGTCGATGGTTTTCGTATCGATACCTTGAAGTATCTCGAAACCGATTTTGCGCGCGTCTTTGCCAACGCCATCCGCGAGTTTGCGTTCAGCCTCGGCAAAAATGAATTTTTTACCTTTGGCGAAATTTATGATAACGAAGACAAGATCGCGCGCTACATCGGTCGCAACGCGATGGAAGACAGCGATCTGGTCGGCGTCGACGCGGCGCTCGATTTCCCGCTCTTCTATAAACTTCCCGATATCGCCAAGGGACGGCTCGCGCCGGTTGAGATGGTCAAAATGTTCGGGTATCGCCGGCAAGTGCAGCGTAATATCATCAGCTCGCAGGGTGAAGCCAGCAAGTTTTTTGTCACGTTTCTCGACAATCACGATCAGCATCAGCGTTTTTATTACCGCGACCCGATCGAGCCGCACCGTTACGACGATCAGGTCGCGATCGCCGTCGGGTGTTTGTTCGCGCTGCAAGGCATTCCGTGTTTGTATTACGGCACCGAGCAGGGACTGCACGGCGCCGGCCGAACGCTCGAGGCGGTGCGTGAGGCTTTGTGGGGCAGCCCGAAGGCGTTTGATCGCGGGCATCCTTTCTATCAAGCGCTTCGACAAATCGCGCAGGTTCGGAATAGCCGGCCGGCGCTGCGTTATGGCCGGCAATATTTTCGGCCGGTATCGGGCGACGGCGTGCATTTCGATTTTTCAAATTTTCCCGGCGGTATTCTCGCCTTTTCGCGAATCTTGAGCGATCAGGAAGTCGTCGTTGTCGCCAACACCAACACCCAAGCCGGCTGGCCGGGCGAAGTGCTGATCGACTATTCTCTCAATCCCGCCAATTCGTCGTATCAAGTGATTTTCAGCAATAAACCTGATCCGCTGCTCCCGGCGCCGGTTGCGGAAAAACCGGCCGGCAGCATTGAAATTCGCGACCTCAACGGCGCCGTGAGTTATGGCCCAACCAGAGTCTTGCCCGTGCAATTGCAGCCGATGGAAATTCAAATTTTGACGAAATAGCCCAAAAAAGTGTGAGAATTTTTGCCCACAGTTGTGTCTATAAGAAAGTAGGAAGGCATAACGACACAACCTTAATCCGGTTTTTCTGCGAAAGAAAAACCTAAACAACTCACAACTTTAAAGGGCTACCATGACTGCAAAACAATGGACGTTTAAAGAACTGGCCAAGGCCGATGCCGCGACGTTGGAAAAAATTCTGCGCACGGGCCCGGCGCCGGATTGGGAGCAAATGAACGGCTACATTTACAACGGCTGGAACCTCACGCCGCCGGCGCGGCTGCTTTCCGGAGAAAAATTCAAGAAAGGTTTCTTGAAAAAAAGCGACGGCAAAGTCTGGGGCTACAACGAATACGTCGAGCAGGATAAAAGAGGCCTGAATGGGCAGTGGAACACCATGCTTAAAAACGGCCGACCGAACCACATGGGATTCTACCGCATCTCGTACGTGCAGGACGAGCCACCGCAAAAATTTTTCCGGCCCTATGAGCACTTGGGATACTTCAATTATAATCTGCCGGAGAATAAAGGCATTTATCTTTTTTTCCGGACGATTCGTGATTTTATCGTTCTGCCCAATCGCGACGATCATTCGCTGATTTTGTGCAAGGCTTACGTGCACATCGCGCCCGGCCTCAATTTTTTTTATTGCTATTTCATGCTAGGGCATCGCGAGCCGATCGCGTTTGCGCCCTGGGAAACGCCGGCGTCGAGGAAGTCGCATGGAAAACGATATCATCTTCAAGCCGCTTGAGTTTCGCCGTCTCATCGTCAAGAATCGCATCTTGCGTTCCAACATTTCAGGCCGCTTCGACAATTATGACGGCTCCGGGACGCCGGCGCGCATCAATTGGGAGGAAAAATTCGCGCGGGGCGGCGTCGGCGCGATCATCTCGTCGTATGTGCCGGTGCACATTCGCGGGCGCATTTTGCCGAATTATGCCACCATCGATTGCGACGCGCGCATCCCGTTTTGGCGCCGGCTCGGCGAGCGCGTGCACGGCTACGATTGCAAATACATTCTGCAACTGAGCCATGCCGGCCGGCAGCAGGACATCGGCGGCGTCGAAAATCTCGGCAGGAAAATGTTAAGCTCGACGAGCCGCACTGAGTCGTTTCACGGCTTCGAATGCCGGGCGATGACGCTGGCGGAGATCAAAGAGACGGTGCAGCATTTTGCCGATGGCGCGAGAAGGGCGCGCGCCGCCGGCCTCGACGGCGTCGAGCTGCACGGCGCCAACGGTTATCTCATCACGCAATTTCTCAGCGCCGCGATCAACGACCGCCAGGATGAATACGGCGGCAGTTTGGAAAATCGCGCCCGTTTCGTGCTCGATATCATTCGCGCCATTCGCCGGGAAGTTGGCCGCGATTTTCATTTGCAGGTGAAAATCAGCGCGGTGGATCAGAACAACGCGGTGATTTTCTGGGAGAAAAAAGGAAACACGCTTGAAGACACCATTCAGATATGCAAGTGGATGGAAGAAGCCGGCGTCGATGCGCTGCATATCTCAACTGGGAGTTTCTTTCCTCATCCGAACAATCCTCCCGGCCCGCTGGCGGTTGATCATGCCTCCCGCACTTATGACACCATGATTTCAAGCGGCCGATACGCCTTTCGGAATTATTTGTTGATGCGTTATCGGCTGTTGCGGCCGATTTTTTATTTTTTGTGGAACCGTCTGCGCAACAAAAATATCGAGGGCATCAATGTCGAACATGCCGGCGCGATCAAAAGGCAGGTCAAAATCCCCGTGCTGTGCACCGGCGGTTTCCAAACGGCGTCGTATATTCGCAAAGTGATCAACGAAGGCTCATGTGATGCGGTGACGATTGCGCGCAGCCTCGTCGCCAACAACGAGCTCGTCAAAATTTTTGCGCAAGGCCAAGACCGGCCGGACAAACCTTGCACCTATTGCAACAAGTGTCTCGTCAACGTTTTGGAAAACCCGATTGGGTGTTACGAGCTGTCACGTTATGACGGGGATCATGAAAAAATGATGAAAGAAATCATGTCGGTGTTTGAGCCGTCGGAATTCAATTTAATAAGTTAAAAACTCCTTGACAGTTGCGAGAGAATTGCTTAATTAACCAAAGTAGCACAAAAATAGGGTCGAATGTCTAATTCCATAAAAGTTAATA
>Ga0073934_10002271_pt1 | contig 41044 bp, 31 predicted proteins | sample LarsenN4metaG_FD_76834 | JGI IMG/M metagenome (GOLD analysis project Ga0073934, IMG submission 76834) | Hot spring sediment bacterial and archeal communities from British Columbia, Canada, to study Microbial Dark Matter (Phase II) - Larsen... ...
AACCCTAAGGCCTTCGTCACTCACGCGGCATGGCTGGATCAGGCTTGCGCCCATTGTCCAATATTCCCCACTGCTGCCTCCCGTAGGAGTCTGGGCCGTGTCTCAGTCCCAGTGTGGCTGATCGTCCTCTCAGACCAGCTAAGGATCGTCGCCTTGGTGAGCCGTTACCTCACCAACTAGCTAATCCTACGCGGGCCCATCCATCGGCGATAAATCTTTCCCCTTTCGGGCGTATACGGTATTACTCCAAGTTTCCCTGGGCTATTCCGTACCGATGGGAAGGTTCCCACGCGTTACTCACCCGTCTGCCACTCCCTATTGCTAGGGCGTTCGACTTGCATGTGTTAGGCCTGCCGCCAGCGTTCGTTCTGAGCCAGGATCAAACTCTCAGATTGAAGAGTTCTGATTCTGGTTTTGGCTTGGAGGTTAATCCAAGGATCACTGCGTAACGGGCACCTTCACACTGAACCTTCGCCCCGGGTTGCCCCGCGGCAAAGATTCATGGTGATGGCTGAAACGCAGTATCGCCAGAGTCTGTTTATGGTCTCAGCCGTGACTGGCACGAAACTGCGACCCGCCAGGACTCCGCCGCCTGCGTTTCCCTTCCTTCAAAAACCACTTGTCAAAGAGCGAACCTCGAAGAAACGTTCCCATCCCAGCGCCCGGCTGCCCGGGTCGCCGGCGACAATACGAACCCGCATCAGGATCTCACCTGAGGGCTTCGCGCCGGTTCGAGAGAGGTGTTCCATCGAAGGTCCGTGACTGCTTCGCAGCCCGGACAAGAAGCCGTTCTAGAGATCTTGGGCGCGGGTGTCAATCACAAATTTCAAGAATTTTCACCGATCCGCCTCGCCCAAGCTAAGCCACAGTTTTGTCACAGAAAAAGCTATCAAGCAAGGCGCGGCGGGCTGTGGACCGCGTCCTGTTTTGCGGATGCCGGGCCCGGCCCGACCGTCGCCGGCAATCCATGGGGGATGACACGGCCGGCACGTTGACTTCGCGAGCCGGTGGCCGGAGACTCAAATCAGTCACGTGGCAGCGCCGTCGAGGCGGCGTGGCAGCTCTGGGGGACCCGTTGAACGAGCTCAGCCGACACGCTCCGCTTGGCAGAACCAGGCGACGGCCTGCGCGCGGCGGCCTTACGGGCCAGCCGCCGACGCTGGCGCAGCGACGGCGGCGGCAGATCGCCGACATTTACCTTGCCGATCGGGCGGAGGCGCGACGCGGCGGGCGCTTCCGGTGGTTCTTCTCGACGTGCCTCGCGGCCAGCGTCGGTGCGCTGACCATTGCAGCCGTCGTGCTCGGCTCGATGGATTCCAAGGACGGTGCGAGCACCATGCCGGAGCTGCGCCGGGCGGCGGCACCGCTCGCCACCACCCGGCTGCAGCAACCGGCCGACGGCCTCAGCTGGTCGACGCCGAAGGCGGATCGTCTGCAGACGGCGGCGGGCGCGATGCTGGCCAAGTACGTGGTCCAGGAGTCGGTGAACCAGCGGCGCGGCAATCGAGAGTACATGTATCAGAAGTACTACGCGCGGATCGCCATCCGATTGGCCGCCGTTCCGGCATCGGCAGCACAGAACGTTCCCCCCTTCAATCCGGTCAAGCTCTACGGCGGCTCGGCAGCCGGTGAAGGCCCGGAGGGCGATCGCGAACCGGGACGCGGCGAAGGCGGCGAGGTGGCGCTGCGCGTCGTCGAGCTTCTCGGCTCCATCCTGCCGACCGAGGACGGTCAGGAGCTCGACAATCAGGAAGCGGCCGAGCTCGTCAGCCGGGCGGTTTTCGCCAGTGATGCGGCGATGCGTCCGGGATTCCTGCCGGAGGGCGCCGAAAGCCCCGCAGGCCGAGGCAGCGGCGACCGCCAACGGGCCTCGCCCATTCCGATCACACCCAACACCTCGGTGATCGAGAAGGTCATCAGCGATTACGACGAGGATCTCGACGAGGCAGAAGCCCGCCACGTCAAAGTCAAGGTCGCGCGCGGCGAGACGCTGAGCAAGATCCTCGAGCGCATGGGCGCCGACCCCTGGCAGGCCCGCGAGATGGCGGACAAGGCTCGCAGCCTGCTCCCCGAGGCCATGTTCGTACCCGGGCTCGATCTCGAGCTGGCACTCGTGCCCTCACTCACCGACCCGCAGAAGTCGGAGCCCTCACGCGTCTCGATCTTCAGCGGCAGCGAACACAAGGTGACGGTCCGGCGGAATGCAGCCGGAGAGTTTGTCGCGCAAGCAGAGCCCGTGGCCGACCGGTCGCGGGGGCGGCCGGAAACGGCCGATGAGACGCACGGCAGCGCCACCAATCTCTATGCGAGCTTCTATCACGCAGCGAGCGTGCAGGGTCTGCCGCCGGAGCTGATCCAACAGGTCCTGCGCATTCACGCCTACGAGACCGACTACCGCAGACGGGCGCGCGGCAGCGACGGCATCGACCTGTTCCTTGACCTTCGCGATGAAGGCAAGGCGGCCGACAACCCGCCGGCCGAGCTGCTGTCGACCGCGCTCACGGTCGGCGGCGACACGCAACGCTACTACCGCTTCCGCACCCCTGACGGGGTCATCGACTACTACGACGAGGACGGCAACAACTCGCGCAAGTTTCTGATGCGCAAACCCATCCGAAGCGAAGAAGTGCGCTTCATGTCCGGGTTCGGAATGCGGCGGCATCCGCTGCTTGGCGTCGTGCGCATGCACACCGGCGTCGACTGGGCCGGACCACTCGGCACACCGATCGTCGCTTCGGGGAACGGCGTCATCGAAGAGGCCGGATACAAGGGGCAGAATGGATACTATGTGCGCATCCGGCACGCCAACGGCTATCAGACCGCCTACAGCCATATGCAAAGCCGGTTTCCGCCCGACATCCGGGAGGGCGCGAAAGTACGGCAAGGACAGGTGATCGGATACCTCGGCAACACAGGCCTCTCAACGGGGCCGCACCTGCATTTCGAGATCCTGGTCAGCAACCGCTTCGTCGATCCGATGTCGCTTCATGTGCCGAAAGAGCGCAAGCTGACGGGGAAAATCCTCGCCGACTTCCAGCGCGAGCGGGCACGTATCGATGATCTGATGCGGCGCCCGCCCGTGCGCGTCGCGCAGATCGATGCCCGGCCATGATGCCTGCATTCGACGATGCGGGCAGCCTGTCGCGATCCCGGCTCGGCAAGCCATTGCAGCAGGACGCATGAACCGTCCGGGACACACAGCGCGACCGGCCGCCGAAGCTGCGGCATCACGCGCTCCTGCCCAGGAGGAGCGCGACCGGACGGCCGAGGAGCAGTCGCCATATGCCAAGCGCCTCGGGCAACTCAGCCCGTGGCGCCGTCGCGGGCTGCTGCTCATCGCCGGGGCGGCCTCGGTGCTGGCGATGGCTCCCTTCTTCCTCAGCCCCGTGCTGTTCTTAACACTTCCCGTCCTGGTGCTCGCCATTGATGAAGCCGCCGGTCGGTTCACCGGCGGCGATCGGCGCAGGCGGATGGCGAGGGCCTTCGGCGCCGGCTGGTGGTTCGGCTTCGGGTATCATCTCGCCGGCCTCTTCTGGATCGGGGAAGCTTTTCTTGTCGAGGCGGAGACCTTCGCCGCGCTGATGCCGTTCGCGGTCACGGCGATGCCGGCGGGACTCGCGCTGTTCTTCGGCGGCGCCACCGCGGTCGCCGCCGCCTGCTGGCGGCCCGGCCTTGCACGGGTCGGCATCCTGGCACTCACATGCGCCGCCGCCGAGTGGCTGCGCGGCCATCTGCTGACGGGCTTCCCGTGGAATGTGCTCGGCTATGCGCTCACGTTCCCGTTGCCGCTGATGCAGGCGGCATCAATCCTCGGGATCTATGGACTGACACTCGTCGCGGTGGCGGCATTTGCGTGGCCTGGCACATGCTGGATCGATGGCTGGCGACCACGGCATGCCGGGGATCTTGCAAGGCTCGCAGCGCTGGTGGCGACGCCGTTCGTCGTGCTGGCTGCAGTCGGCGCAACACTGCTGGCGGCGAGACCGCCCGAGGCGGCGCACTCGCAGACCGTGCGCATCGTCCAACCAAGCGTGCCGCAGCGGGAGAAGTGGCGGCCCGAGAACCAGGAGCGCATCTTCCGACAGCACATCGACCTGTCGAAGCGGAGCGCGGAAGGAATCGAGGACGGCGGGCGCGGCGTCTCGCTCATTCTGTGGCCCGAAGCCTCGATGCCATTTCTGCCGCTGAACTCGCCGGTGGCGATCGCCATGATTGCGGACTTTCTGCCGCAAGACGCGATGCTCGCCTCGGGCGCGCTGCGGGTGGAGGAAGGCCCGGCCGGGCCCGGGCTCGGAGCGGGACGGCGCATCTATAATAGTCTCCTGGTCTTTGGAGAGGGGGCACGGCTGGTTGGCCATTACGACAAGATCCATCTCGTGCCGTTCGGCGAGTATCTGCCGTTGCAGCCCTGGCTCGAGGCGATCGGCCTCCAGCAGCTCACCAAACTCCGCGGCGGATTTGCCGCCGGCGTGCGGCCGCGCCCGCACCTTCAGATCGGCACGCTGCCGACGATGGCGCCGCTCATATGCTATGAAGCGATCTTCCCGGGTGCGGCAGTGCAACAGACACCGCGCCCCGCCGTTCTGATCAACGTTACCAACGACGGCTGGTTCGGTAACACGAGCGGGCCACGCCAACACCTGCATCAGGCTCGCGTCAGAGCGGTGGAAGAGGGGCTGCCGCTGCTGCGCGCCGCGAACAACGGCATCTCAGCGATCATCGATGCGCAGGGACGCCTCGTCGCAAGCCTTGGAATGGACGAGGTCGGCGTGATCGATGGCCGCATCCCGGGCATCGGCCGGCGCACCCTCTATTCGCTGGCCGGCGATTGGCTTTTCCTTGGACTGATGGGGATCATCGCGCTCTGGCTGATCGTGAGCGGGCGGCGCGCCGCGAGGCGCGAACAAGACGCGATGGGGAATGGTTAATGCGGCACGTTCTCCGGCCGGACGGACGAGCCTCTGACTTGCGGTTGACGCAGTGCGTTGTTGCACCTAGGAATTGCGCACGTTGGCGCAAGTGGCGGCGGTGCATACACGTCAAGGATGCAGGACATGGCCCGATCCGACGATCTCGCGGAAGACGGTGACGGCGAGGAGAAGGGCTCCCGGCGGCCCAACCCGATCGATGTGCATGTCGGCAGCCGCGTGCGCCTTCAACGGATGTTGCGCGGCATCAGCCAGGAAAAGCTCGGCGAGAAGCTCGGGCTCACGTTCCAGCAAATCCAGAAGTACGAGAAGGGCGTCAACCGGATCGGCGCCAGCCGGCTGTTCGATCTGGCGAACGTGCTCGGCGTGCCGGTGCAGTTCTTTTACGAGGAGGCTCCCGTAGCGGAGGCGCGCGTGCCGCCGCAGGCGGGCTTCGCCGAGCAGCCGTCGGATGCCTACATCTTCGAGTTCCTGAACACCCGGGAAGGGCTCGAACTCAACCGGGCCTTCGCCAAGATCACCGACGCCAGGACGCGCCGGGCCGTGGTCGAACTCGTGCGCGCCATCGCACAGGACGAGGAGCGTCCCGACGAGCCGCCCCGGCCGTGACGCGGGGCGCGATCGGCAAACGCGCCCGATCGATTTGCACCGGGGCGGGGCGGGCGGGAGCGGCAATCCGACAGCCGGTGAGCGGCATGTCTTGCCGCTCTTGACCCCATACTGAAAGGCTGCAAAGAGAGCGCACCTCTCAGCAGAGCGATGGGGATCACTGTGGCGCGAAAGTCTTTCCTGTTCACCAGCGAGTCCGTTTCCGAGGGACACCCGGACAAGGTGGCGGACCAGATCTCCGACGCAATTCTCGACGCCTTCCTGGAAAACGACGTCAAGCTCGGCATCGCCGACAAGAGCGCCGTCAATACCCGGCTCGGCTGCGAGACGCTGGTGACGACGGACAAGGTGGTCATCGCCGGCGAAGGGCGGGGACAGGCACCGCTGTTCAAGCTTTTCGACAGCCACCAGTTCAGCGGTCACAAGGAGGCGCGCATCAACCGCGAGCTGATCTCGGCGATCGCACGCGGCGTCATCAAGGAGATTGGATACGACCAGGTCGGGTTCTCCTACCACGGCGCCGACATCGAGGTGTTGCTGCACGGACAGTCGCCCGACATCGCCATGGGCGTGGACGAGAAGCAGGGTGAGGAGGGCGCGGGCGACCAAGGCATGATGTTCGGGTTCGCCTGCACCGACAGCGAAGCCTACGAGAAGGGCACCTTCATGCCGGCGCCGATCTTCTTCTCGCACAAAATCCTGAAAGTGCTCTCCGAGCAGCGGAAATCGGGCAAGCTCGGCGACCTGTTGCCCGATGCCAAGAGCCAGGTGACGATCCGGTACGAGGACGGCAAAGCGGTCGGCGCAGCCAAAGTCGTCGTCTCGACGCAGCATCAGAAGTCGAACGGCAAGGGGCGCGACTACACGCCTGAAATGATCCGCGAGATGATCGGTGATGCCGTGGCCTCGGCGCTGCCGAAGGGGTGGATGCCGCAGTCCGGCGCAGATTTCCTCGTCAATCCCACGGGGAATTTCGTCGTCGGCGGACCGGACGGCGACTGCGGGCTCACCGGCCGCAAGATCATCGTCGACACCTACGGAGGCTATGCGCCGCACGGCGGCGGCGCGTTCTCGGGCAAGGACCCGACCAAGGTCGACCGCTCCGCAGCCTATGCGGCGCGCTACCTCGCCAAGAACGTGGTGGCGGCGGGCCTCGCCGACCGTTGCATGATCCAGGTGGCGTATGCCATCGGGCGGCCCGAGCCGATGTCGCTGCTCGTCGACACGCAAGGGACCGCAAAGGTCGGCACCAGCAACGACCTCGACCCGAAGCTCGAGAAGGCGCTCGCAGAGCTCTTTCCGATGCGCCCGACCAGCATTCGTCGCGCGCTCAAGCTCAACAGGCCGATCTACAAGCGCACGGCGGCCTACGGTCACTTCGGCCGCGCGCCCGAAGCCGACGGGGGCTTCTCCTGGGAGCGCACCGATCTCGCCGATGCGATCCGGAAGGCGATCGGCGCGTGAGGGCACCGATGCATCGCGGTTGCGAGACGACCGCTTTGAAGGGGTAAGCGCCAGCAGTTCAGGGGCTATTTCGCGACGCATCGCAAGCCGTCACGAACGGCGTCGGCCGCGCCAGCGACGAAGGCGGGGCTGCGATTTCAACAGCGGCACCGGTCGCTTGTGCCGTGCACCCGCAATCCAAGGCGACCATAAAACGTGATATTTCAAGCGCCTGCGGGATGCGCCCGCGGCGGCCGTGTCTGACTTGCAACGAATGACTCGGAAATTCCATAGACTTACGGTTTTCAGATTGCCGCACTTACTCCGTTAAGGGATTCTTTACTCTCATAGGATTCTGCCGCTTGGCTTTGCTGGCGGGCGCACATGCCAATGAATGCCAATGAAGTCCGGGCGCGCGTGAATTTCATGAAGTGGGGGCCAAAGATGAGAGAAATGATCAAGATAGCCGCCGCCGCGTCGATCATCGCTGTTTCATTCAGCGATACGTCCCTGGCGGACCCTCGCGGTTATGGCAAGTGGGTCGGGATTTATATCGGTGCGCATATCGGCGGCACATTCACCGACTTCAAGGTGCAGGGCGACGACGGCGCCTTCGATGAGTCGGGGCCTGAGACGTACGCTTTCGACAAATCCAAGGTGGTGGGCGGAGTGTATGGCGGCATCAATCACCAGATCGGGACTGTCGTCGTCGGCGTCGACGCGGACGTGAGCTTTGGTGACAGTGAGAAAACGATTCTCGAGATCCCTTCACCGGATAACATTGTCAGCGCCAAGCTGGGAACGCATGGAACCCTGACGGCTCGGCTTGGCTTGGATCTCGGCGGGTGGATGCCGTATGTCAAGGCGGGGCTCGGGTGGGGCCGCGTAAAAGTCGTCGCCGGCGACCTGATCGACGGCTCAGATGTGATCGATGAAGGTGACGTTACGCGGGCGAGCGATACGCGGGTCGGGCTGGCGATCGGCGGCGGGGTTGATGTCAAGTTCACCGACAATTTGATCGGTCGTGTTGACTACACTTACATGGATCTCGGCAGCTTCAGCTCATCCAACCTTAATAATGAGCAGTTCCGCCACTCCGTCGAAACGCACACCGTCCGGGTCGGCATAAGCTACAGGTGGGGTTTCGACAGAGCCGACTACGCCCCGCTCAAGTGACGAGCACGCCGCGGGACGCGGTCCCGCCGTGTTTCATGACGATTGGCCAAACTTTGCGCGGCCGGAGCTTCGTCTCCGGCCGCACGCATTTCAGGGAAGCCGCGCGGCAGCTTGCGAAGCAGACAGGGCTGCCGTAGTCATGCAAGACTGCGGTGCCGCGCTGCCGGACGTCCGACGCAAGCGCATCGCGGCGGAACAACATGGGCCGCACGCTCAGGAGAACGAGATCATGTTCAGTCACGTGTTTGTCGGCGCAAACGATGTCGAGGCATCGAAGAAATTCTACGATGCGGCGCTCGGCGCGCTTGGAATTGCGGAGGGCAAGGCGGACCCCAAAGGGCGCGTCTTCTACCGCACCAAGACCGGGCTCTTCGGCATCACGAAGCCCATCGACGGAAAGGCCGCAACGCATGCAAACGGCGGCACGATCGGGTTTGCCGCCGATACGCCGGAGAAGGTCAAGGCCTTCCATGATGCCGGCGTCGCCAACGGCGGCAAGTCGATCGAAGATCCGCCCGGCTGGCGCGAGGGTTCGGCCGGAAAGCTCTATCTCGCCTACCTGCGCGATCCGGCCGGCAATAAGATCTGCGCCATGTGCCGCGGAAGCTGAGGCTTTGGGGCGTCGGTAAAGGGGCGCAGCTGTTGCTCCCTGCCCCCAACAATCGCCATGTGAGACGTCGCAACGGTGGCCGGTTCGGATTGCGGCCGCCGTTGCCGCTTCCGAGGCGGCGCGAGACAGAATGACAAGCCCCAACGACAGCAGCCGTCCGAACCAGGACCTGCGCTCGTTCGGCCGCCGCCGCGGCCGCAAGCTCTCGTCCCGCCAAGCGCGCCTCTACCGCGAGCTGCTGCCGCGGGTGACGATCGACCTTGCAGCGCCGCCTCCGGGCGACAGAGCGGCTCTCGCAGAACGGCTGCGGACGGACCGCGTGCCCGGCGCAACGCCCGCCGGGCCCTGCAGTGGCCGGGAGCCGGACGTCTGGCTCGAAATCGGCTTCGGCGGCGGCGAGCACCTGATCCGCCAGGCCGAGCAGCACCCCGGAGTGCTCCTCATCGGCGCCGAGCCGTTCGAGGACGGTGTCGTCAAGGTGCTGTCCGCGATTGAAGACCGCGGCCTCAGCAACATTCGCCTCTACCCAGACGATGCGCGGCCGCTGATCCGCTGGCTTCCCGATGCCTCGATCGCTCGCGCATTCATTCTCTTTCCCGATCCATGGCCGAAAGCCCGGCATCGCAAGCGCCGCCTCGTCAACCCGGCGACGCTCAAAGAGCTGGCGCGGGTCCTCGCCGTCGGCGCCGAGCTTCGCATTGGAACCGATATCGGCGACTATGCCCGCAGCATCCTCGTCGCGCTCCAAGAGGTGCCGGAATTCCGATGGCGGGCCCAAAGCCCGCGAGACTGGCGTGTCCGTCCTGAGGACTGGCCGCAGACGCGCTATGAGCAGAAGGCGATCCGCGAAGGCCGGCGCTGCATCTATCTCCGCTTCGAGCGGGTGGCGGCACCGGGCCGCCCTGGTCTTGCAGCCGGCTCGCGCGGCCCCGGCTGACCAGTGACAATCGTGGTTAACGTGGCGAGATTGTGCTTGCAATCTCTGTGACAGTCACATACATTTGACCTGCTCATGATCATCTCAACTCTGAGAGTGGATCCTCGCGGTCCGCTCTTTTTGTTTTGGGATGACGCATGGCGCCGTTGCGCCGTCAACGATGATCAGGATGGTTAGCTTGAGCGGGCCGTCGTCGGAGGCACGCTTCATCGTCGAAACCGGGCCGGCGGCCGAGATCGCAGCCTTGGCCGAGCCGGTCCTCGAGAGTCTCGGTTTTCGATTGGTGCAAGTGCGGATTATGGGCGGACAGTCCCCGATCGTGGAGATCATGGCCGAACGGCCCGACGGGACGATGTCCATCGAGGATTGCAAGACCGTCTCGCTCGCGCTGTCGCCCGTGCTCGACGTGCATGACCCGCTGCCGACCAGCTACCGGTTGCAGATCTCTTCTCCGGGCATCGATCGGCCGCTGGTCAGGGCGTCGGACTTCGACCATTGGGCCGGCTACGAGGCCAAGATCGAGCTCAAGGAGCCGATCGAAGGCCGCCGCCGGTTCCGCGGGCTGATCGAGGGGCTCGCCAACGAAGAGGTCCGCATCGAGGTGGATCTCGGCGGCGACCTCGGACGCCAGGTCCTCGGCCTGCCGCTCACCCTCATCGGACAGGCGCGGCTGGTGCTGACGGAGGAGCTGGTGCGCGCGTCGCTGCGACGGGCGCGCAGGGGCGAGGGCGAGACCAGCCCGCAGCCAGCGACAACGCGGCACGCAGTGACGGCGAAGGACGAAACGTCCAAAACGATGAAACGGAAGCCGAACGTAAGACGGTCCAGCGAGAAAGAGGCTTAAGGCATGGCCCAGGCAGGCATCAGCGCGAACCGACTCGAACTCCTGCAGATCGCGGATGCGGTGGCGCGGGAAAAAGTGATCGACCGCAAGATCGTGATCCAGGCGATGGAGGACGCCATCCAGAAGGCGGCCAAGCAGCGCTACGGACAAGAGAACGATATCCGCTGCTCAATCGACCCGCGGACGGGCGAGACCAAGCTCACGCGCGTGGTCACGGTTGTGGAGCAGGTCGAAAACGACAGCCAGCAGATCACGCTCGAGGACGCACGCAAGCGCAAGCCCGACGCGAAGATCGGGGACGAACTCGTCGAGCAGCTGCCGCCGCTCGACTTCGGCAGAGTGTCGGCGCAGAACGCCAAGCAGGTCATCGTCCAGAAGGTACGCGAAGCCGAGCGCGACCGGCAGTATGCCGAATACAAGGACAAGGTCGGAGAGATCGTCAACGGCACGGTGAAGCGTGTCGAGTACGGCAACGTCATCGTCGACCTCGGACGCGCGGAGGGAATCATCCGGCGCGACGAGATGATTCCGCGCGAGAACGTGCGCTTCAACGACCGCATCCGCGCCTACGTCTACGACGTCCGGCGCGAGCAGAGGGGGCCGCAGATCTTCCTGTCGCGGGCACGGCCGGAGTTCATGGCGAAGCTGTTTGCAATGGAGGTGCCCGAAATCTACGACGGCGTCGTCGAGATCAAGTCGGTCGCGCGCGACCCCGGATCCCGCGCCAAGATCGCGGTCGTGTCGAAGGACAGCTCCATCGATCCGGTGGGCGCCTGCGTCGGGATGCGCGGGCAGCGCGTGCAGGCTGTCGTCAACGAACTGCAGGGCGAGAAGATCGACATCATTCCCTGGAGCGCCGATGCGGCGACGTTCATCGTCAATGCGCTCGCCCCGGCGGAGGTCTCGAAAGTCGTGCTCGACGATGAGTCGAACCGGATCGAGGTGGTCGTCGACGAGAAGCAGCTTTCGCTGGCAATCGGCCGGCGCGGCCAGAACGTGCGCCTTGCCTCCCAGCTCACCGGCTGGGACATCGACATCCTGACCGAAGCGGAGGAGAGCGAGCGCCGCCAGAAGGAGTTCACTGAGCGCACGCAGACGTTCATGGAGAAGCTCAACTGCGATGAGGTGATCGCTCAGCTGCTAGCGACGGAAGGCTTCTCCACGATCGAGGAGGTCGCCTACGTCGACCTCGCCGAGATCGCCCAGATCGAGGGCTTCACGGAGGAGACGGCAAGCACAATTCAGACGCAGGCGCGCGACTATCTGCAGCGCATCGAGAACGAGCGGGACGCGCGCCGGCGCGAGCTCGGGGTTGCGGACGAGCTCGCCGAGATCCCTGGCGTCACCACGCAAATGATGGTCGCCTTCGGCGAGCACGGCATCAAGACGGTCGAAGACCTCGCCGACTGCGCAGCCGACGAGCTCACGGGATGGGTGGAGCGCAAGAAGGAACGCGACGCGGAGCCCGTTCGCCACAAGGGCATCCTCGACGGCTTCGGGCTCAGCCAGCACGAGGCGGAGCAGCTGATCCTGGCGGCCCGGGTCCACGCCGGCTGGATCAAGCCGGAAGATCTGGCGCCGGCCGAAGGCGGCGAGACGGGGGAGGCGGAGGGCGACACGGACGAGGCATCCGATGCGACGGATGCAGCGCCGGCCAAGGCGTGACGGTCATGGACGGCGAGGGCTGGACACGGCGATGGGTGCGGCAGCGCAACGACGAGGGAGGGCGAGGGGCGCCGAGGACAGGCGCGAGCCCGAGCGTACCTGCATCGTCTCGCGCGCGAAGCTGCCGCCCGATCAGCTGATCCGTTTCGTCCGCGCGCCCGACGGTCAGATCGTGCCCGACGTCGCCTGCCGCCTGCCGGGGCGCGGCGTCTGGGTCGCCTGCCGGCGGGCAAGCATCGAGGAGGCCGTCAGACGCAACGCCTTTCAACGCGCCTTCAAGGCCTCGGCAGTCGTCCCGCCGGACCTGGCGCAGCGCGTGGACCTGCTCCTCAAACAGCGCGCCGCCAGCGCGCTCAGTCTGGCGAACAAGGCGGGCCAGCTGGTCGCAGGCTTCGCGAAGGTCGAGGCAACGGTCGAGAAAGGGCTGGCGGTGGCGCTCATTCACGCCGCCGACGCCGCGGCCGACGGGTGCGAGAAGCTGGACCGCAAGTTGCGGGCCGCCGGCGGGAATGGCGATGCCGCCATCGTCACGCTGCTCAGCTCAGATGAATTGAGCTTGGCCATAGGGCGGGCAAATGTGGTACATGCTGCGCTCACGAAAGGCGGCGCGGCCACGAATTTTCTGCGGGAGGCCCGGCGCTTGCTGCGCTATCGGGCAGATTGGGACGTCGAGGCGGCGAGGCCGCAGGCGGCGGAGTCGAAGACAGGACAGGCATGAGCGACACGAAGGAAACCTCCGACAAGGCCGGAGCCGGCGGCTCCCGCAAGCCGCCGGCGGCGCGCCGCGGCGAATCGTCGGGACATGTGCAGCAGAACTTCAGCCGCTCGCGCGTGAACACTGTGCTCGTCGAGCACAAGCCCCGGCGCAAGATCAGCGTTCCCGGAGCGCCCGGCGCGGCCGACAAGGCAAAGGCGACGCTTGGCGCGGCTGCGGGCGCGGCACAAGCCGCGCGGGCAGGGTCAGCAGCGCCGGCCAAGCCCGCCGCAACCGGCGGCCCGGGGCGCGGCCTGTCATCCGGCGAGCTCGACAAGCGGACGCAGGCCGTCCTTGCCGAGCAGATGCGGCGCAAGGCCGAGGAAGAACAGCGGCGGGCTCAGGAAGAGCAGCGCAAGCGCGAGGAAGCCGCGCTCGCGGAGCAGCGCCGGCTCGAGGAGGAGGCCCGGCGCGCCGCCGAGGCGCAAAGCGGCGATCGTGCGATCACCCGAGGCGAGCTCGAACGGGCAGGCGAGCCGGCAGCCCCGGCCGAGGCACGGCCGACGGCCGGCGCCGCGACACCGTCTGGCGCGGCCCCGGGAGGCGCGTCACCGCCGGTCATGCGGCAGGATGAGCGGTTGCGGGACGGCCGCGCCGGCGGCGCACCACGGCCGACCCCCGTTCCCAAGACGGTTCCGCCGACCGAGCGCGGCGGCGTCGAGGCGCCCGCGGCAAAGGGCGTCGCGGCCGTGCCGCGCCGCGGCCGCGATCTCGCGGCACTGGCCGAGGAAGAGGAGTTCGGGAAGCGCAAGGGCCCTGGCGGCGTGAAGGCTCCCCGCGGACCGCTCAAGGGCGGCGAGGAGCGCCGCGTGAGCGGTCGCCTCACCGTCGACAAGCTGCTCAACGACGAGCAACGCGAGCGCTCGCTTGCCTCGCTGCGACGCAAGCGCGAGCGTGACCAGCGCCGCGCGCTCGGCATCCAGCAGTCGCGCGAGAAGATCGTGCGCGAGGTGATCATTCCCGAGGTCATCACGATCCAGGAACTCGCCAACCGCATGACGGAGAAGGCCGTCGATGTGATCCGCTTCCTGATGAAGCAGGGCGCGATGCACAAGATCAACGATGTCATCGACGCCGACACCGCCGAGTTGATCGTGGCAGAGTTCGGCCACAAGCCGAAGCGCGTCTCGGAAGCCGACGTCGAGGAAGGCTTCATCGGAGCCAAGGACACGGACGAGCATCTGGAGCCGAGAGCGCCGGTCGTCACCATCATGGGACACGTCGACCACGGCAAGACGTCGCTGCTCGACGCGATCCGCGAGGCCAACGTGGCGGCGGGGGAGGCCGGCGGAATCACCCAGCACATCGGCGCCTATCAGGTGACGGCGCCGGACGGGAACAAGATCACGTTCATCGACACACCCGGTCACGAGGCCTTCACCGCCATGCGTGCGCGCGGCGCGAAGGTGACGGACATCGTGGTGCTCGTAGTCGCCGCGGACGACGGCGTCATGCCGCAGACGATTGAGGCGATCAACCACGCCAAGGCGGCCAATGTGCCGATGATCGTGGCGATCAACAAGATCGACAAGCCCGACGCGGACCCGAAGCGGGTCGCAACCGAACTCCTGCAACATGGGGTGGTCGTCGAAAGCATGTCCGGCGAGACGCTCGACATTCCCGTTTCGGCGCTGAAGCGGACCAATCTCGACAAGCTCCTTGAGGCGATCGCGCTGCAGGCCGAGATCCTCGAGCTCAAGGCCAATCCGGACCGTTCGGCGGAAGGGTACGTGATCGAGGCCAAGCTTGAGCGCGGACGCGGGCCGGTCGGCACGCTGCTCGTGCAGCGCGGCACGCTCAAGGTCGGAGACATCGTGGTCGCGGGAACTTCCTGGGGCCGCGTAAGGGCATTGCTCGACGATACCGGCAGAAACGTCGTCTCGGCGGGGCCATCGGTGCCCGTCGAAGTCCTCGGCTTCGACTCGGCGCCGGAGGCGGGCGATCAGTTCGCGGTCGTCGAGAGCGAGGCGCGCGCCCGCGAGATCACCGACTATCGCATCAGAAAGCGGCGCGAAGCGCTCGGCTCGGCCGGAACGGCGCGCACGCTCGAGCAAATGATGCAGCAGCTCAAGGAGGCCGGAAAGAAGGAGTTCCCGCTCGTCGTCAAAGGCGACGTGCAGGGCTCGGTCGAGGCCATCATGGGGGCGCTCGGAAAGCTCGGAAACGAGGAGGTGACGGCGCGCGTCGTGCACTCGGGCGTCGGCCAGATCACCGAATCGGATGTGGCGCTCGCCGCGGCCTCGAAGGCCGTCATCATCGGCTTCAATGTCCGCGCAAACCTGCAGGCGAAACAGGCGGCGGACGCGCAAGGCATCGAGATCCGCTACTACTCGATCATTTACGATCTCGTCGACGATGTGAAGGCGGCGATGTCGGGCCTGCTGGCACCGACCAAGAAGGAGGTTTTCCTCGGCTACGCCACCATCAAGCAGGTGTTCAACATCTCGAAGCAAGGCAAGGTGGCCGGCTGCCTCGTCACCGAGGGCAAGGTCGAGCGCGGGGCGAAGGTCCGGCTCCTGCGCGACAAGACGGTCATTCACGAAGGGACGCTCGCCATTCTGAAACGGTTCAAGGACGACGTGCGCGAGGTCCCGGCCGGCCAGGAGTGCGGCATGGCCTTCGCGAACTACCAGGACATCCGCGAAGGCGACGAGATCGAGTGCTTCCAGGTCGAGACCATCGCCCGGACGCTCTGAAGTCGCGCGCCAGCGTCCTTGAGGCGGCGACGGCCGGGACGGTGCTTTGCGTAGTCAGAAGGTTTCGCCGCGTGCATCTTCCTCGCCTCGGTAGCCGGAGGCGGCCGGCGGCCTGATGACGCCCGGCGCGGGGGCTTTGCGGTATTCCTCGAGCGAAACTGATGCCGGGGGCCTCGTCGCAGGCGCCGCTTGGTCGCGGGGCTCCGTTCCAGGCCCGCCGCCGAGACGATGCAGGGCGGGCTCAGCCTGGGCCTTCGCTTCCTTGGCGTGGGGTTGCCGGCGGACGACGCGGCCCGAGCCCGTTTCCGCCGATATGGGTTGACGCTGGCTCGGTTCGGCGCGACAAGCCGCGCTCGCCGACCCATTGATCGGCTACCGGACCCCGAAGCCGATCGCCATTCGGGGCAAGGCACCCGCTACCGGTCCAATCCCGGACGCAGGGAGAGAGAGGATGTCGAAACAGAAGTCGAAAGTACGGACGGCTGTGGCGCAAGGACCATCGCAACGCCAGCTGCGGGTCGCCGAGCTCATCCGCCACAAGATTGCGGACATGCTCGCGCGCGGAGAAATCCACGACGACGTGCTCGCCAACCACGTCGTCACGATCCCGGAGGTGCGGCTCTCTGCCGACCTCAGGCTCGCCACCGTCTATGTCATGCCGCTCGGCGGACGGGACGCGAAGCCCGTGCTCGCGGCGCTCGAACGGCACAAGCGATTCATCCGCGGCGAGACGGCGCACGCGGTCAATCTCAAGTTTGCGCCCGAGCTGCGCTTCCGCTTCGACGAGACGTTCGACGAAGCCGAGCGCATCGATCGGCTGCTCGACAGCCCGGCCGTGCGCCGGGATACAGGAAAATCGTGAGCCGCGGCGTCAATCGTCACGGCTGCAACGTCACATCCTTAAGCTGCCCCGAGAGCATGGGGAGCATCGACCCGCTGATCTCCACCGACCTCTTCACTCAAGCGACGCAGGACGCATGGCACGACGCAAGAAGGGCAATCCGATTCACGGCTGGATCATTCTCGACAAGCCGGTCGGCATGACATCGACGCAAGCCGTCGGCAAGGTGCGCTGGCTCTATCAGGCGCAAAAGGCCGGCCATGCGGGCACCCTCGATCCGCTGGCGACGGGCGTGCTTCCCATCGCGCTCGGCGAGGCAACCAAAACGGTGCCCTATGCCATCGACGGCAAGAAGTCCTATCGCTTCACGGTGCGGTGGGGCATCGAAACGGATACCGATGATGCGGAGGGCCGCCCGATAAGGACGAGCGGGTCGCGGCCGACGGGAGCGCAGATCGAGGCGTGCCTGCCGCAATTCCGGGGGGAGTTCCTGCAGACGCCGCCGCAGTTCTCGGCGATCAAGGTCGAAGGCCATCGCGCCTACGATCTCGCGCGGGGCGGAGAAACGGTTGCGCTGGCGCCGCGGCGGGTCGTCATCGACAAGCTTGAGCTCATCGGCATGCCGGACGCCGAAACGGCGGTGTTCGAGGCGGAGTGCGGCCGCGGGACCTATGTGCGGGCGCTGGCGCGCGACATCGGCCGGCTACTCGGCTGCCTCGGCCATGTCACCCAGTTGCGGCGCACGCGGGTCGCCGCCTTCACCGAAGACTCGGCTGTGACCATCGCCCAGCTCGAGGCAGCGCACGGCGCGGACGACGGCGGGGCACAACTGCGACGCCTGCTGCAGCCGGTCGAACTGGCGCTGACGGACCTGATCGAGGTGACCGTCGGCACGCACGATGCCGCCCGGCTCGCGCGCGGGCAGCCGGTGCTCATGCGGGGCCGCGACGCGCCGATCATTTCCGGGGAGGCCTATGCCATCTCGAAGGGCACGCTGATCGCGCTCTGTCAGATGGAGAAGGGCGAGCTCATCCCGACCCGGGTGTTCCACTACCAGTGAGCCGGTCAGCGTCGAGCGCACAAAGCCGCCGCGTCGCCCCCTACATGGACCATCACGGGCAAAGCGACCAAGCGACGGCCCTCTTGGCAAGGTTCCTGCCTGCTCCGCGGACTGGCCGCCGTCGGCCCGGGGAGCCCGCCCTTTTTCCTCGCCATGCGCCGGAATTCGTGTATAAGGCCGTCAGCAACCAGCGCTCTGCTGCGTTGCACAATCAAGCGACCCTGCTGGACGACATCCCGGCTCCGGCCGCACATGAGGACCGTATGCCCGACAGGGCAGGACGACGGGCCGCACAATCCTCGAGTGAAAGGATCATCCGATGTCGCTGACGACTGCCCGCAAGGCCGAGGTCATCAAAGCGAATGCGACCAAGGCCAACGATACCGGCTCGCCGGAGGTGCAGATCGCGCTCCTCACGGAGCGGATCAACAGCCTCACGGAGCATTTCAAGACCCACAAGAAGGACAATCACTCGCGCCGCGGGCTGCTCAAGATGGTGAGCCAGCGCCGCCAGCTTCTGGATTACCTCAAGTCAAAGGACAACGGGCGATACCAGAAGATCATCGAGCGACTGGATCTGCGCCGCTGACGGCGGCAGGGGATAGCCCGCTCATCACCAAAGGGGCTCACGTGAGCCAAACCTGAAACCACCATTGCGCCGGCTCCCTCGCGGAGGCTTCGGCGCGAATGGCATTTGGGATGCCCGGCAGGGGCCGCGCATCCGCAACCGCGAAAGACCGAGAACTCACATGTTCAACATTCAGACCGTGGAAATCGACTGGGGCGGCCGCAAGCTCCGCCTCGAGACGGGACGCATGGCACGCCAGGCGGACGCCGCAGTCGTCGCGCAGTACGGCGAGACGAGCGTGCTTGCGACCGTGGTCGCGGCGAAGACCGTGAAGCCGGGCGTCGATTTCTTCCCGCTTACAGTCAACTATCAGGAAAAGACCTATGCCGCCGGCAAGATTCCCGGCGGCTTTTTCAAACGTGAGGGACGGCCCTCCGAAAAGGAGACGCTGGTCTCCCGTCTCATCGACCGGCCCATCCGCCCGCTTTTCGTCGAGGGCTTCAAGAACGAGACGCAGGTGGTGGTCACCGTGCTCTCGCACGATCTCGAGAATGACGCCGACATCCTGAGCATGGTTGCCGCGTCCGCGGCACTGACGCTTTCGGGGCTGCCCTTCCTCGGACCGATCGGCGCGGCCAAGGTCGGTCTGATCGACGGACAGTTCGTGCTCAATCCAATGATCGACGAGATGGACAAGAGCGATCTCGATCTCGTCGTCGCCGGCACCGCCGATGCGGTGATGATGGTCGAGTCGGAGGCGAAAGAGCTTTCCGAGGCGCAGATGCTCGAGGCCGTCATGTTCGGCCAACGCAGCTTCCAGCCCGTGATCAAGGCAATCATCGAGCTCGCCGAGAAGGCCGCCAAGGAGCCCTGGAACTTCCAGCCGACCGACTCGTCCGAATACAAGTCGCGCATGCGGGCGCTGATCGAGGACGATCTCAGAGCGGCATTTGCGACGCCCGAGAAGCAGAAACGGCACGAGCTCATCGAGGCCGCACGCAAGAAGGCCTTCGAGGCCATGATGACGCCGGAGACGTCGCCGGCCGACGAAGTCCTGCTCGGCAGCGTCTTCAAGAGCCTCGAAGCCGACGTGGTCCGGGGCGACATCATCCGCACCGGGCGGCGCATCGACGGGCGGGACCTCAAGACCGTGCGGCCCATTCAGTCCGAAGTGCATGTGCTGCCGAGGGCGCACGGGTCGGCGCTCTTCACCCGCGGCGAGACACAGGCGCTGGTCGTCGCCACCCTTGGCACGGGCGATGACGAGCAGCGCATCGACGCGCTCGAGGGCAGCCGCACCGAGCGGTTCATGCTGCACTACAATTTCCCGCCGTTCTCCGTCGGCGAGACGGGACGCATGGGATCGCCGGGGCGCCGCGAGATCGGCCACGGCAAGCTCGCCTGGCGTGCGGTGCGGCCCCTGCTGCCGTCGCAGGAGGAGTTCCCGTACGTCATCCGCGTCGTGTCGGAGATCACCGAATCGAACGGCTCGTCCTCGATGGCGACCGTGTGCGGCTCCTCGCTCGCGTTGATGGATGCGGGCGTGCCGCTCAAGGCGCCCGTTGCCGGCATCGCCATGGGGCTCATCAAGGAAGGCAATGAGTTTGCCGTGCTCTCGGACATCCTCGGCGACGAGGACCATCTCGGCGACATGGACTTCAAGGTCGCCGGCACGGCGAACGGTGTCACGTCGCTGCAGATGGACATCAAGATCACGGGCATCACCGAGGAGATCATGCGCGTCGCGCTCGAGCAGGCGCACCAGGGCCGCATGCACATTCTGGGCGAGATGTCGAAGGCGCTCGGCGCGGCGCGAGCCGAACTCGGCGAATACGCGCCGCGGATCGAGACCATCAAGATCCCGGTGGACAAGATCCGCGAGGTGATCGGGTCCGGCGGCTCCGTGATCCGCGAGATCGTCGCGGAATCGGGCGCCAAGATCGACATCGAGGACGACGGAACGGTCAAGATCGCGTCTGCCGACCGCTCGTCCATCGAGAAGGCGCTCAACCGCATCCGCGGCATCACGCAGGAGCCCGAGGTCGGCCAGATCTACAAGGGCAAGGTCGTCAAGATCATGGAGTTCGGCGCCTTCGTGAACTTCTTCGGCGCAAAGGATGGACTGGTGCACATCTCCCAGCTCACCCAGGGGCGGCCCGCCACGGTCGGCGAGGTCGTCAAGGAGGGCCAGGAGGTTTACGTCAAGCTGCTCGGCTTCGATGACCGCGGCAAGGTCCGCTTGTCGATGAAGATCGTCGATCAGGCGACGGGCAAGGAGATCGTGCAGGAGCCGAGGCCGGACGTCGTCGAGGCGGGCGGCGAGCGGAGCGCTGAGCGCGGCGAGCGCGGCGGTCCGCCACGGGGCGAGCGGGCTGACAGGGGCGACAGGCCGCCACGCCGCGAGCCGCGTGACCGCGACGAGGTGCGCGAGGCGCGCGAGCGCGGTGATCGGCCTGAGCGCGGCGAGCGGGCCGACCGACCGGAGCGCATGGAAAGGCCCGAGCGCGGCGAGCGCTATGACCGGGGCGAGCGGCCCGAGCGGGGCGGCTTCAGGGGAGAGCGCGAGCGCGGCGACTATTTCGACCGTGGGCCGGAGCGCGGCCCGGAGCGCGGGCGTGACCGCGAGCGGGGCGACTTCCGCGAGCGCGGCGAGCGGGGCGACATTCGCGAGCGCGACCGGAGCTTCGACAGGGATCGGGGCGGCGACCGCTACGCCGAGCGGGACCGCGGCGGGGAGCGCCCGCGCCGCGACCGCGATGACTTCGATCCGCAGCCGCGGCGGGACCGCAGGCCGGAACGCGACTGGGACTGAGCGCGATGGAGAACAGCGGCGGCGTTTGCGGGGGCACTCGCGCCCCCTCCCGAACGTCCGCTGATCGGCGAACACGGCGAGAGTGAGCGACCAGAGCCCGCCAAGGCGCGCCGACGTTTCGCGTCCGGCGCGGGGCGGCTCTTCATTGGTGCTGCGTTCGCCGAGCGAACCGCCGCTGCGCGCGGAGCGCCGGCGCACCCTTGGCGCGCGCTGTTCATCGGCTTCGCGTCTTGTGCCCGCGTCCGCAAGGCGCGAAGCCATAACGCCTCTCCTCGGCAACCGGAAGCGTCTGTTTCATCGGGCTTGGCTTGGGCGACAGAGTCTGCCTCAAGCGCTCGCCGCGTGCGCACAGCGCCGCCAGCAGCTCTGCGCGAGCTCGCTTCCCGCGCGCGCGTCGAGAGGGTTGCCGTCACGCTGCACGGTGCTTAGCCGGGTGCCTCGCACCCGCACGTGCGCGCCGAGAGGGTTGTTCGCGGCATCACTTGCGCGCCGGGAAGCCCGATTCTCTGGCTTTGAGCAGGGCGACCACGAGCGAGTTGACGGGGGTTGCGATGCCGACCTTCGCGCCTTCACGCGGAATGGCGCCGTTGATGTTGTCGACCTCGGCCGGGCGCCCTGCCATATGGTCGAGCAGCATGGATGGCCGGGCATTCGGGATCTTCTTCCCGAAGTCGCGGACGTAGCGAACCGGGTCGTCGAAATCGAGCTTGATGCCGCGCGCGAGCGCCACCATGAAGGCTTCCGTCGCACAGGCGGAAGCAACGCTCCAGGCGGAGGGGTTCGCCTGCACCTCGCCGACGCGCAAGCCGGTCAGCGCGCAGGGACCGGAGTAGGTGCAGTTGCAGATCAGCTTCTCCCAAACCATCTTGTGAATGTCGTCGAAGGCGAGCACCTTGAATCCGCCGGCCTCCCAAGCCTTCTTCACGGTCTCGAGCCGCTCGGTCAGGCCGCCGTCCATCTCCCCGAGCCGAAGAAACTCCATGCCGTTGTGATGCGCATGGCCGGGCCCTTTCATCGACGCGCCGAAGCCGCCCACGACACCCATCATGATACGCTTCGAGCCGACGATCTCGGCGACCTTGTCTGCCGAGCCCAGACCGTTCTGAATCGTCAGGATCGGCGCATCCTTCTTCGCCATCTGCAGCGCCGCCTTGGCGGCCGCCGTCACGCCATCGTCCTTGGTGGCGATGATCACCAGGTCGACATCCTTGACATCGGCCGGATTCGTCGTCGCCTTGAGCCTGACGGTCCTGTCGCCCGAGGCGCCTTCGACGCGCAGCCCCCTGGCATTGATCGCATCGACATGCTCCTTCCAGGTGTCGACGGCCCAGACCTCATGCTTGCCTTGATCGGCCAGCAGACCGGCATAGACCGAGCCCATGGCGCCGACGCCGATGATCGCGATTTTCATATGGGTAGAACTCCGGAGACCTCTGCCGCACTTCCGGCATTGAGGGGCAGCAGGGCGCGTGCGTCAACAGCTTACGGCGCGTTGCGGGCAGGCGCCGACTGCCTCGGCGTTGCGCTGCGTTCTGGCGTCCCGGAGCCCTCGCGAGGTTGTGATGCACGGGCGCAGGCACCTGACATTGCACCTGATCTGGAAGATCGGATACGAGAAGAGACAATGCGGCTGGGGATAGCGCACGAGCCGGAAGAGCCCGATTGAGGCCGCCGATCCGGCCTTTTCAACCATCAGATGCCAGGAGCGTAGAATGGACCTGACGAAGCGCCAGACACTCCAGGGGATCGCCGCGGCGGCAGCGGTGGTTCTTCTCGCCGCCGCACAGCCCACGATCGCGCGCGACGCAGTGCAACCCGGAAAACCCGCCCCCGAGTTCGCGGTGAAAGATGCGAGCGGAAAGACCGTGACGCTACAGAGCTTCAAGGGCAAGGTTGTCGTACTGGAGTGGACCAACCAGGACTGCCCCTACGTGCGCAAGCACTACGGCACGGGCAACATGCAGGCGCTGCAGAAGGAGGCGACGGCAGACGGCGTGGTCTGGCTCACAATCAGTTCGTCGGCACCGGGCCAGCAAGGCCACGTCACCGAACTCGAGGCGGAGAAGCTGACGGCCGATCGCAAGGCACATCCAACGGCATTCCTGCTCGATCCCAGCGGCACGGTCGGCAGGGCCTACGGCGCGACGGTCACGCCGCATATGTTCGTGATCGACAAGGCCGGGGTCATCGCCTACATGGGCGGCATCGACGACAAGCCGACGACCAATGCCGCGGACGTCAAGGAGGCGCGGAATTTCGTTCGCGAAGCGCTCCGCGCGCTCGCCGCGGGCGAACCCGTCAAGACCGCCTCCGCGCGGCCCTACGGCTGCTCGATCAAGTATTCCGCCGAACCGCGCAGCTGACGGCGCAGCAGGCAACAAGTCCGGTGCGATAGCCGCGACAGTCACAACAATGCTCCGCGGACGCAATCCGCGGAGCAGTCTTGTCTCAAAGGCGACACCGGATCAGGGTGATTTCAGGACCTGCATGACGGCCGGGCCCAGGATGACGATGAAGAGCACCGGCAGGAAGAAGACGATCATCGGGACCGTGAGCTTGGGCGGGAGTGCGGCCGCCTTCTTCTCGGCCTCCGACATGCGGGCGTCGCGGTTTTCCTTCGCCATGACGCGCAGGGCCTGGCCGACGGGCGTGCCATAACGCTCCGCCTGGATCAGCGCCGTCGCAACGGCCTTGATGCCGGCGATGCCCGTACGCTTGCCGAGGTTTTCGAAGGCGATCCGGCGATCCTGCAAGTAGGACAGCTCCGCGGTCGTCAAACTGAACTCCTCGGCGAGCTCCAGCGACTGGCTGACCACCTCCTTCGAGACCTTACCGAAGGCGGCCTCGATGGACATGCCGGCCTGCACGCAGATCAGAAGCATGTCCAGGCTGTCCGGAAAGGCCTGCGATATCGCGGTCTGACGGCGCTGCACCAGATTCTGAATGAACATGTTCGGGAGGTAAAATCCAAGGTAGCCCGCGCCAATGGCGATGCCGAACTTCACGATCGGCGGGTAGTCCATGCGCGCAATGAAGAAGAGGTAGCCGAGGACCACCAGGAAGGTGCCGATGGGCGCGATGACCCGAAACACCATGTACGTGACCAGCGGCGCCTGGCCGCGCAGGCCGGCCATCTTGAGCTGGTTCTTGATCTCCTCCGATTCGAAAGCGCTGCGCAGGTTAAGCTGATCGACGATCTGCTGCATGAAGCCCTTCGGGATCTGCCGCAGGCGTCCGCCGCCGGTTTCCTTCTGCAGCTCGGACAGGCGGGCGGTGCGCATCTTGTCGCGCTCGGTCGCCATCACCTTCATGCGCTGGCCCATGCGATCGGTCTGCAAGAGCGGCATCGCGATCGTCAAGACCGTGACGAAAGTGGCGATTGCCGCCAGCAACGTCACGATGAACTCGGGATTCGTTACGGTATCGACGATTTCCATGGCACTCGACTTTCAATCTCGAAACCCGCTCGGCGCCGGCAGGGAGGCCGAACCCGACGCGATCAGTACTTGAAGTTGATCATCTTGCGCATGATGAGGACGCCACAGGTCATCCAGACGGCCGCGATCATGAGGAGGAACTGCCCCGTCTTCAGTCGGAACAGCAGCATGATGTACTCGGGCGTCGTGATGTAGACCATGCCCATGACAATAAAGGGCAGCGCGGCGAGCACGGCCGCCGACGCCTTCGCCTCGGCGGAGAGCGCCTTCACCTTGAGCTCCATTCGCTTGCGATCGCGCAGGACGCCGGAGAGGTTGCCCAAAGCCTCGGACAGGTTGCCGCCGGCCTGAGCCTGGATGCCGATGACGATGCCGAAGAACTTCACCTCGGGCAGCGGCATGCGCAGCATCATGCGCTCGAAGCACTCCTGGAGGGGCACGCCGACACGCTGGTGCTCGACGACCTCCTGGAACTCCTCCTTGATCGGCGAGGGGCTCTCGCGGGCGATGATGCCGAGACATTCGTTGAGCGGCAGCCCCGACTTGACGCCGCGGACGATGACGTCAATGGCGTTGGCGAACTCCGCCGTGAACTTCTTCTGGCGGCGCTTGGTCAGCTTGGCAACGACGAAACGCGGGATGCCGAACGCTGCCACGAAGGCGACGGCGACCGGGACGAGCGGCGTCAGGTTCGGCAGAGTCACAAAGACCCCGACGCCCGAAGCGAGACCGACGATGGCGCTGACAATCCAGAAGACATTGGGCGTGATGTCGAGACCGGCACGCTGGAGCTGGAGGCGCAGCGTCACCTTCTCCTTGGATTTCTGTCGATCCTCAAGGTCCTTGAGCGTCTCGGCCACCTGCTTGCGGCGATGCGATGTCTCTTCCTCCTTGGCCCGGCGCTGCGTCCGCACGGACTTGCTTTCGGTCACGCCCTTCACGCGCTTCTCGGCCTTCGCCTCGCCCGAAAGATACGGGTAGGCGAACACATAGATCGCCCCGCCGAGGCTCAGAGCGACCAGAATGGCGAGCGCTGCCTGGACGGTTTCAGGGGACAGATCAGCCATGGTGCTCACCCAGCGTGTTACCGTGCCTGTCGCGCACCTCGGCGGAAGCCAGCGCTTCGGCGAGGCGCGTCGTCTCGCCGTAGTACTCGGCGCGATCCCAGAAGCGCGGACGGGCGATGCCCGTCGAACGATGGCGGCCAATGATCTTGCCGTTGGCGTCCTCGCCGGTGATCTCGAAGACCATAAGGTTCTGCAGCGTGACGACCTCGCCTTCCATGCCCACCACCTCGGTGATGTGGGTGATCTTGCGCGAGCCGTCGCGCAGGCGAGAGGCCTGGACGATGATGTCGACCGAGCCCGTGATCATTTCACGAATGGTCTTGGTCGGCAGCGAGAAGCCGCCCATCATGATCATCGATTCCATTCGGCTGATGGCCTCGCGCGGACTGTTGGCGTGCAGCGTTCCCATCGAGCCGTCGTGACCGGTATTCATGGCCTGGAGGAGATCGAACGCCTCCGGGCCACGCACCTCGCCGACGATGATGCGCTCGGGACGCATACGCAGGCAGTTCTTGACGAGATCGCGCATGGTGATCTGGCCCTCGCCCTCAAGATTCGGCGGACGCGTTTCGAGCCGGACCACATGCGGCTGCTGGAGCTGCAGCTCCGCCGAGTCCTCACAGGTGATGATGCGCTCGTCGTTGTCGATGCAGCCCGACAGACAGTTGAGCAGCGTCGTCTTGCCCGAGCCCGTGCCGCCCGAGACGATGACGTTGCAGCGCACGCGGCCGATGATCTCAAGCAGCGTCTTGCCGGCAGGCGAGATCGAGCCGAACTTGACGAGCTGATCGAGCTTCAGGCGATCCTTCTTGAACTTACGAATGGTGAGCGCAGGGCCGTCAATGGCGAGCGGCGGCGCGATGACGTTGACACGGGAACCGTCGGGCAGACGCGCGTCGCAAATCGGGCTCGATTCGTCGACGCGGCGGCCGACCTGGCTGACGATGCGCTGGCAGATGTTCATGAGCTGCGCATTGTCGGCAAAGCGGACACCGGTCTTCTGCACCTTGCCACCGACCTCTATGAAGGTGGCATTGGCGCCGTTCACCATGATGTCCGCGATGTCGTCGCGGGCGAGCAGAGGCTCAAGGGGACCGTAGCCGAGAACGTCGTTACAGATGTCCTCGAGGAGCTCCTCCTGCTCCGCGATCGACATCACGACGTTCTTCAGCTGGATGATCTCGCTCACGATGTCGCGGATCTCCTCGCGCGCCGCCGCCGCCTCGAGCTTGGCGAGCTGCGTGAGGTCGATCGTATCGATCAGCGCATTGAACACCGTGGTCTTGACGTCATAATATTCCTCGGAGTGCTTGCGCTGCGGCTCCACCGGCTCCGGCTTTGGCGGCGGAGGGACGGCGGCCGCAGATTTCATCTCTGCGGCCGGTGCCGGCATGGTGCCGGCCTGCGGCGAGACCACCCGCTTGGGCGCCGACGGATCACCCGATCGTCTGCCAAACATCCGATGCGCTCCTTACACTACCGCTTGAGCTTCAGTTTCTCGAGGAACGGCGCGAGCGCGGATTTCTTCTCGGCACGAATCTCTCGCCGTCCGGTCAAGACGTTGGCGATGTCTCGGAACAGCGGCGCCGCCTTCGCCTTCGGCGACATCTCCTCGATCATCTGTCCGTTGTTGGCCGCCTGCCCAAACGTCTCGGCGTCGAATTCGATCACCGCGATCGCCTTGGTATCCAGCGCCGCCTCGAACTCCTTGATCGGGATTTCGGGCCGCTTGGCCATCCCGAGCATGTTGATGACGAGCTTCGGCGGCGGGTCGTTGAGACGCGCCTGCTTCAGCATGTCCATCATGTTCTTGGCGTTGCGCAGGTTGGCGAGGTCGGGGGCCGCGGTAATGACGATCTCGTCGGCCTGCGCGAGGACCCGGCGGGTCCAGCCCGTCCAGATGTGGGGAACGTCGACCGTGACGTAGGGAACGTTCTGCCGGACGACATCGAGAACGATGTCGCAGCTGTCAGCCGTCAGGTCGTACTCGCGGTCGAGGGTGCCGGGGGCGGCGAAGATCGACAGGTGCTCGGTGCACTTGGTCAGCAGCCGGTCGAGCAGCACCTCGTCGAGGCGCTCGGGGCTGCCCAGTGCCTCGTAGATTCCCTGCACGGGGTCCTGATTGAAATCCAGACCCGCGGTGCCGAAGGGCAGATCGAGATCCGCAATCACGACCGACGACTTCATCTGCTCGGAGAGGCACCAGGAGACATTGTGGCAGATGGTCGAGGAACCGACACCGCCTTTGGCGCCGACGAAGGCGAAGACATGGCCGACCGGATCGGACTGGGGATCGTTGTAGAGCGCGGAGATGCTCTCCATGATCTGCATCGGCGAGACCGGAGCGATCATGTATTCGCTGACGCCGCGCTTCAGCAGCTCGCGATAGAGCACGACGTCGTTCATGTGCCCGATGATGAGCACCTTGGTGCCGGCGTCGCAGTACTCGGCAAGGCGGTCGAGCTCGTTCAGGAGCTCGGCGCGCGGCAGATGGGACTCGATGATGATCAGGTTCGGCGTCGGGCTTTCCTGATAGTGAGCCACGGCAGCCGCCGCGCCTCCCATGTGGACAGAGACATGCGCCTTGGCGAGACGCCTGTCCTCCGAAGCGATCTGCAGCGCCTCGGACGTGTCGCCCGACTCACAGAATGCCTGGATGGAGATGCGCGGGATCGGTCGCGCCTGGGCCCTCGCTTCCTCCATCGTCTCTTCGCTGGCGGCGGCGACCTCTCGACCCGTGGACGGCAATGCTGCTTGTTTCATGATGCTGCCTCCAGACTCAGTTTGCGCCCTTGACCTGGACGCGCTCGTCCTGGTCCTTCCGGGCGATCGTGGACTCGCCGCGCGTGAACTTGTCCCACTGCACGTCACGACGCTCGCCAACGGCTGGCGTCATCGTTCTCGGGCCCAGGAGATCGGCCGGGTTCGCCACCTGCGCGGCGAAATTGCGCTGCGTGGCGCACCCAAGGTTCGGATGCGGCAGGTTGCGCGTGTCGGCGCTCAGGTTCTGCGGCCACTGGCCACACGTCGGACCTTCCGCGATGAAGCGGGTATAGGAGACGCGGATCGGGGGCTGCGGATCGCCTTCGGCCCGGTAGGGCTCGACGCTGATCCGGGTCTCATCGAGGCTGTAATCGCGCAGGATCTCGCGAACGTCGGCGACCGACTGGAGCGCGGCGACCTCGTTCGGCGCACCGGTTGGCACGCTCACCGTGATGCGGCCGTTGCCCGTATCGCCGCTGCGGTACTTGTTGAGGAAGCTGATCAGCTGGGAGCGCTGGCCCGGATTGAGCCCGTGCGAGCCTCGGGCAACCCGAAGACTGAGATTGGCCGGCTGCTGCGATACCACGATCGGATGGCGCTGAGAGGCGTCGAGCAGAGTCCAGCCGGCAACGTGGCCGCTGTCCTCGCCCGGCCTGCAGGCGGTGAGCGACAAGGCCGCCGCCCAGACACAGACGGCCCGCAGCGCCGCCGGCACAACACGGGCATTGAGGTGAGCCCGGACTTTCCTCGAAGCAGTCATGTCTCGTCTCCTACACTCCGGGTCTTAGTCAACGATGAAGCCGATCTGGCCGTCCTTGATGCCGCCGCCGACGATGGTCTCGGCCTTCTTGCCGTAGACGCGGTTCATATGACCGAGAAAGTTGGACTTGAGGTCGGACGCCGGCGCGAGACCGTCGGTCGAACGCGCGAGGTTCTGCCGCGCGGTCGGGCGGACGATGTAGGGGGTCACCATGACCACCAGCTCGGTTTCGCGCTTGACGAAGTCCTGCGAGCGGAAGAGCTTGCCGAGGACCGGCAAGTCCTTGAGACCCGGGAGCCCGTCGATGTTCTTGCGGGTGTCGTCGGAAAGGAGGCCCGCCAGTGCGAGCGTTCCGCCGGAGGGAAGCTCGACGGTCGACTTCGCCTGCCGCTTCTTCAGAGCGGGGAGCTGGAAGCCTGAGATCGAGATGGAGCCGGCGTCGGTGAGCTCGGAGACCTCGGTCTCGATCTTCAGGTTGATGCGGCCTTCGGACAGAACAATCGGCGTGAACGCCAGGCCGACACCGAATTCCTTGAACGTGATGCCGACCTGACCGGCATTGACCGAGACCGGGACCGGAAACTCGCCGCCGGCGAGGAATTTCGCCGTCTCGCCGGAAATGGCGGTGAGGTTCGGCTCAGCCAGCGTCTTGATCAGGCCGTTGCGCTCCATCATGCGCATGGCGTGGGCAAGGGTATGGCTGCCGCCGCGCGCGAAGCCATCGACGCCCGAGTTGCCGAAGGCGCTCGAACCCGGGCCCGAGTTGTAGTTGCAGACAACGCCGGCCTGCGAGCAAGCCGCCGAACCGTCCTGGCGCAGGTTGATACCGGGGATCGGCAGCTTGCCGAGACCCAAGGCGGCGGTCAGGGGCAGCGCGTTCTCGGTCAGGATGGCCGTCGAGAAATTGCCCGAGTTGATGGTGGCGCCGATGTTGATGCCGAACTGCTTCAGCACCGTCCGCTCCACCTCGGCGACGACGACGCGGAGCATGACCTGCTCCTCGCCCTCGACCTGAAGCATGTTGATGACCTTCAGCTTGTGGCGGGCGTCGACCTCTCCCGACGGCGTCACCACGAAGCGGCTCGCAATGTCGGCGGCGCGGGTGCTGTCGACCGGATTGCGGACATGGCCGGTCAGGATCACCGTCTCGTTCAGAATCTCCGCCTTGATGTTCGAGCCCGGGATGAGCCGCTGGAGGAGGGCGTCGAGGACGGCGGTGTCGTGCTCGATCACAACCTCGAACGTGACGATCTGCTCGCCGTTGACATCGAAGAAGAAGACATTCGACTGACCCTGCTTCTTGCCGATGAGGTAGACGCGATTGGAGCTCTGGACCACCGCATCCATCAGCTCGGGGTTGGAGACGATCACGTCGCGCAGGTCGCGCGGGAGCTCGACCAGCATCGACTTGTTGCGCGCGAGCTTGATGCCGCGGCGAATCGGGAAGCCGTCGCGCTCGGTAAGCCGAAGGGTGGATTGGTGATCGGGCGAGAAGACCACCGGGCCGGCGTCCCGGGCCTGCGTCCTGTGGGCTTTGCCGCCGTTGGCCAAGGCAATGTCCGAAAGTAACGGGACAAACGTGGCAGCCGCGATGCCGGCAATGCCGGCAAGGAGAGGGCCACAAACAGTCTTGATGAAGTTCCGCATGGATGCTCAAGCCTTCTCGCGAGCTACCGAATACCGGGTGCACGCAGACGCAACGCACGCAGAAGCACTGACCTCGACCTCAAATCCGACGTCACCCGCCGAGCCGGCAACGCCATCACCCCGGACACGTCATTGAATGCCGTGCGCGCGAGACCTCACGCCGTACCGCAACACCTTCACGGAGTTTCCCCGATCCTTCTGGGCGTTGAGATTCTTGGTTTCGCCCTTTTCGTCCTTGAAGTCGGCGATCGAGCGCAGAACCAGCGTGATCTCGCCCATGGACTTGGCCAGCGCGAGCTGCTCGGCCTGCATCGGCGTCACCTCGAGCGTCGCCGTGTTGCCGTCGATGTTCTTCTGTCCGTCCTTGACCTCAATGCGCTGGCCGACGGCGAGCACCTTGATGTTCTTCAGGATGGTGTCGCTGACGTGCTCGTCGCCGCCCTTGCCGCGCAGCCGGCGAATGAGGATCACGTCGACATGATCGTTCGGCAGGATGAGCTTGCCGGCGGCCAGATGCTCGTCCCGGATCTGAACGGCCATGGCACGGCTGCCCTGGGGTAGAATCGAGGCGAGGACGCCGCCTTCGCCTGCCTTGACAAGCTTCGACCTGGTGATGAGCTCCTCGCGCATCATCGGCGCCCGGGCGATGCTGCCAGCGTACTCGCGCATGCTGCACGAGGACGACTTGCAGGTGATGGCTCCTTGCGGCACCGCGTTTTCGGGGTACTCCTGCCAGCGGAAGCTCGCCTCCGTGGTCAGCGAGCCGAGACCGATGTCGGAGCGCGCCACGAGCACCTTGGTGGTCGCCGATTGCGCTTCCTGGCTAATGACGACCTTGGGCTTGGTCAGCATCTTCATGCCGACGAACGCGCCAAGCCCGCAAACGCTTGCCAGGGCAAGGCCGATAATTTGAGCTTTCTTCATTGCGCAACTCGTCCTTTCACCCGCGGGAGAGGTCGCATCCTCACCGGAGTGTCGGACAGAATTGTCAATGCGCAGTTAATCGTGTGCCGTTCTGGCTCGACTATTTCCGAGCCGGCAGGCCGGGCCGCGCGGCCATCTCAGACCGCAAAGGTCTGCAGCCACGGGGTTTTTGGATAGATCCACAAGCCGGCTGCCGCGAGGGCGATGCCATAGGGAATGCCGCCAGCGCGCTTGTGCAGGCGTGTGGCCCACTCCTGGCCGCACAGCCAGACGGGCGGCGTCATCTCGCGATACATGAGAATCGCCAGGACCAGCGCACCGCCGGCGATGGAGGTGAGAATCACATACTCGAACAGGCGCTCGAGGCCGATCCAGAGCGCTGCCGCCGCGAGCAGCTTCGCATCGCCGCCGCCAAACCAGCCCATCGCGAAGAGAAAGATGCCGATTGCAAGCATCAGCACGAACGCGGCAATGTGACTGGCGAGGCCCCACCAGCCGAGGCCGGCAAAAGGCGCGGCCACAGCGAAACCGAGCACCAATCCCAGGGTGATGCGGTTCGGAATGGTCATCGTGAACAGGTCCATGGAGCCCGCGAGCGCCATGGCGGCCGGAAATATCAGGAATAGGGCGAACTCGAACACGAGGCACCTGCCAACGATGACGCCTACCGCTTGGCGGATGATGAAGCCGGGTCGTGAAATGACCGTTAACGCGCGGCGGCGGATCAGAGGGTGCGCTTCTTCAGTCCCTTGTCGACGTCCTCGAAGGGACCGCGGACCTCGATGCCGACCGTCTGCAGAACGCTCACAATCGCAATCCCGATAAATGCGGCGATGAGGCTGTACTCGATGGCAGTCGCACCGGACTGCGATGCCCAAAACCGATTGATCTGTGCGCTCATGACATGCTCCCGTGCACGCAGCCTTGTCCCCGGCTCGTCCGGGGGCACCCTAGCGCCACAGGTGTTAATGTCCGCTATCCGCAGCCGACAGCGATCCGGACAATTTTAATTGACGTGTGCGGATGGTGAACCGGCCGTTGCCGGAACCACCAAGTTGATCGCGCAACCCGCCGCTCGGCGCCCGCAGCATCGGGCGCTCGACAATCCTGCCGGGGCATCGCAACCGCCGACGGCGGGCTATCCCCTGAGCCGCGTGCGGACGATCCGCGGGAAGTCATCGGTGGCCGGCTCGGACGGCTGCGGGGGCTGGCGCTGTCCGGCCCGGTCGCCGGCGACATGCTGGCGGCCCTCCTCCAGCGACCAGCCGGAGCGCGGGTCGGACGCCGGCGGCCGCGGCGCTGCGTGGCTCGACGGCTGCTCGCCGACCTGCCCCGCCGACAGGCGAGACTGAGCCTGCGGGGACGTCTGGGCAGGGGCCGGGGCCGTCCCACCGGCAAACCAAGCTTCGATCAGGTCGAGTTCATCGGCGGACAGATTGAGGCCCTGGCTGCGGCAGCGGGCAACAACGAAATTGCGGAAGCGGCCAGCGAACAGGTTGGCCGATGCGCCCTGCTCGAACCAGGGATCGGCCTCGCTCACGACTTCAAGGACGAAACGGACATCGTCGCGCCGCACATCGACGCCGCGCGACTGCGCGCGCTGAGTGATGTTCTGAATCGTCTGCGCCCCGTTCAGCCCGTTCTCGTTCAACTCCTGTGCCATGCACTCAAACAGCAACCGGTATTCCGGCGGCGCCAGCGGCGGCGCCTGACAGGCTTCATGGATACGGGCAATCGACTGCTGAAGCTGCGACTGGCTGTCGGCCGGACGCGACGCCCCGGCAGGCTGCACCGGGGCTTGCAGCTCGGGAGCTCGCGTTCGAATGGGCGCGGCCGGAGCTGCGCCAGGCTGCTGACCGAGCGGCCCTTGGAGCGATGCGGCGGGTGCCGCCCGGCGTGCCGGCGGCGCAACCGGCGGCTGCGGATAGGCGATGTCCGGCTGACGCGCGAAGAAGGGGTCGCGCGAAGGCTGCGCCGTGGGCGCGGCCGGCATGGGTGCTGCCTGCGACGGGGACGGCTGAAGCGACGGCGCCGGCGGAGCCGGCTGCGCAAGCAACCGGTCAGCCCGCTGCTCGGCGTGGCTATGCGATGGCGTGAGCGATGGGGTCGGCGACGGCTGCGCGAGGTGGCGCGAGCTGTCGATCACGACATAGGGCGGCTCGCCGGAGACCCGCATTCCGTCCGGCAATCCCTGCGCCAGGAGCTCGCGGAAGCCCCCTGCCCCGCCCCAACTGGTGCCCACGGTTCTGTCGTGGCCGATGTTGCGGATCGCCCGGTCGGCGAGAACTTCAAGCGGGACAGGCGCCGCCGAGGCGCGCACGGTCGCTGCGACGTCGGCCAGGATGTCGCGGCGTGCGGCCTCGATGTAGGCCATGTCCGAGCGTCCAACCGGCTCGACCTGCGCCGTCTCGGCCGCGATCCTGCCGTCGAGGAGGATTGCGATCAGGTCCGATTCCCGGATCTCGCCATCGCTGATCGCGGTGTACGGCGCGGCCGTGTAGTCGTTCGCGTAAATCACGGTCTGGCGCGCATGGGCACGCAACCGGTGAAGCACCGGCGTGAAGTCGGCGTCTCCCGACAGAATGACGAACTCGTCGAAGTAGGTCTCGTGGGTGAGGAAATCCCGGACATCCATGACCATGCGGATGTCGGACGAATTCTTGAGCTGCGCGGTCAACGGCGGGCAATCGATGATCTCGAAGCCGGAGCGCAAGAAATGATGGCGGACAAAGGGGAACGAATTCATATCCGTTGAATTGTCGGCCTGATTGCGACGCGGAACCGGGTTGCCGTAGCACCGGTTCATGACGATGCGCCGGCCGCCGGCCGCCAACGGAGCATTGGTGGGTGTGATGAGGCTGCCGGTCTCAATCGCCTTCAGCCAGACAGCGGCATCCTTGGCGAAGCGCTTGGCTGCCTCCTCGCTCTTGCGCTTGAGCGACAGGTAGATGTTGTCGTAGTCGACGAATACCGCGCTCAGGAATTGCCCTGACGTTCTTTCGCGCCTCATCTGCCCCAGCCCCCACCTGCCGCATGCGCTTGACTCGGCTGCACTCTTGATGAGTCGCAGGATCGCGGCAAGAACCGGGGCTCGCCTGCCCGCAACCAATTTTCACTTCGTTATTTCAATTGGTTGTGCCGACCGTCCGACGGAAGAACCGGTGGATAACGCCTGCATACCCCGCAATTGGTGCCCGAAGGTCACAGGTCAACGTCGCTCATCGCCAGTCAACAGGCAGCGATCCGCCAACATCCAATTGGAACCCTTCAAACCGAAACCCTGGAGCGACGGTGCAGCCGACCAGCGTCCAGGCTCCCGTCGAGCGCGCGCGCTGCCAGAAGCCGGCCGGCACGACGACCTGCGGCCGCTCGCCGCGATCCAGGCCCGGACCCAGGCTGACCGATGACTGCGCGGCCCCGCCCTGATCGGCCATCTCGAGGCGCAACGTGGCCCCTGCATACCAGTGCCAGACCTCGCAAGCGTCGATCCTGTGCCAAGCCGACGCCTCGCCGCGCCTCAAGAGAAAGTAGATGGCCGTCGAGGCGGCGCGGCCGGCAGACCCGATCGCGGCATCGCGGAAAGTCTCGCGGTAGTGCCCTCCTTCCGGATGGGGTACGAGCTCAAGAATCCGGATCACGTCTTCGGCCGTGAGCATCACCAAGCCTCCTCGAAGCCGTCGGCACGGACGGAAGGCCGCCGCCTGCGGGCGACGGCGGACGCCCGCGCCGATGCGATTGGACGCGGCGGCCCCGAGTTCCTATGTTGAGTTGCAGCCTCGCTCAAGACCCCGATCGAGTCCGCCTCAGCGATGACTGCCGGCAGCGGACGACCGGCCGGCCCGGCAACGACGCGGATGCAACCAGCACCATGAAGTTCTCCCGATTTCCGCTCCATGAAGCAGAAGGCGCGATCCTGGCGCACTCGATCGCGACGCCTCGCGGCGTGATCAAGAAGGGCCGCAAGCTCGGATCGGACGAGATCGCGCGGCTGCGCGCGGCCGGGATCGATGCCGTCGTTGCCGCCCGTCTCGAGGCCGGCGATGTCGGAGAGGACGAGGCCGCGCGCCGGCTCGCGCACGCGCTCGCCGGCAGCGCGGTCCGGGAAGCGGCGCCCTTCACCGGCCGGGCCAACCTGTTTGCTCTTAGCGCCGGCCTCGCGGTCATCGATGCGCAGGCCATCGCTCGCATCAACGCGCTCGACGAGGGTCTGACGGTGGCCACCGTTCCACCGTTCGAGCGCGTCGGCCAAGGGCAGATGATTGCGACCGTCAAGGTCATCACATTCGCGCTGCCGGACCGTGTGGTGTCCGGCGCCGAGGCAATCGCGCGGGGGGCAGGTCAGGCGATCCGCGTCGCGCCGCTCGTGGCCCGGACCGCCGGTCTCATCCTGACGCAGACGGCGGCAACGAAGGCGAGCGTTCTCGACAAACGTCGTGAGGCGATCGCGGTGCGCCTCGCCGCGCTCGGCTGCCGGCTCGGGCCGGTCGAGACCGTCGCGCACAGGGAGGAGGCGGTCGCCGGCGCGATCGCGCGTATGCAAACGGCGGGGGCCGATCCGATCCTGATCTTCGCCGCGTCGGCGATCGTCGATCGCGGCGACGTCATCCCGGCGGGGCTCTTGCTGGCGGGCGGCGAGATCGAACGACTCGGGATGCCGGTCGATCCCGGGAACCTCATGCTGCTCGGCCGGATCGGCGCGACGGCCGTCGTGGGGGCTCCAAGCTGCGCCGCCTCGCCGAAGCTCAACGGATTCGACTGGATCCTCGAACGGCTGGTGGCCGGACTGGCGATCACGAGTGCGGATGTGGCCGGGATGGGGGTCGGCGGACTGCTCAAGGAGATCGCAACCCGGCCGCAGCCGCGCGAAGGGAGCGATGGCGCGGAGGACGGGGAGGAGGGAGCGCGCCGGGCACCCCGGATTGGCGCCATCCTGCTCGCCGCGGGCCGTTCGACCCGCTTCGGCGGGCCCAACAAGCTGCTGGCGGAGCTCGCCGGCAAGCCCGTGGTCAGGCACGCCGCCGAGGGGCTCCTGCAAAGCCAGGCACGGCCCGTGATCGTCGTCACCGGTCACATGGCCGAGGCCGTCCGAGCGGCGCTTGCCGGACTCGAGGTTTCGATCGTCCACAATGCGGAGTTCGCGAGCGGCATGAGCACGTCGCTCAGGGCGGGCATCGCGGCGCTGCCCGCCGGGACGGACGGCGTCGTCGTCGCGCTCGCCGACATGCCCCGGATTGCGGGGTCCCACATCGACCGGCTGATTGCCGCGTTCGCGCCGAAAGAGAACCGCTCCATCATCGTGCCGGTGACCCGCGGCGAGCGCGGCAACCCGGTGTTGTTCGGCGCCGAGCACTTCGCGGAGCTCGCGGCGATCGCCGGCGATACCGGAGCACGTCACATCATCGGGCAGCACGCGGACCAGGTCGCAGAGGTCGATCTCGACGACGAGGCGATCTTCATGGACGTCGACACGCCGGACGCGCTTTCGCGGCTTGCGGGCACCGGCTGATCCGCGCCGTGCGGCGCGGCGGCTGCGGTTGCAGCGGCTGCCCGAGGGCGGGCGCTCTGCTATAATGCATCAGGTTTCGGCGTCCGGTGTGCCGCGCCGGAGAAGCGGGAGCACGTGTGCGTTCACCATTCGAGATCGGCGGACAGTTGATCGAGCCCGGCACGCGCCGGATCATCGACCTGCCGGTGTCAAAGCTATCCAACCACACGCCCGTGACGCTGCCGGTGCATGTGCTGCACGGCCCGCGGCCCGGCCCCGCCATCTTCATCTCCGCCGCCATCCACGGAGATGAGCTCAACGGCGTCGAGATCATCCGCCGGGTGCTTCGGACGCTGCAGCCGAACGCCATCTCCGGCACGCTGCTGGCAATCCCGGTCGTCAACGCTTACGGCTTCATCGGCCGCTCGCGGTACCTGCCGGACCGGCGCGACCTCAACCGTTCGTTCCCCGGCTCCGCTACCGGCTCACTGGCCGCGCGTCTTGCCCATCTCTTCCTCAATGAAGTCGTCCGCCGCTGTCAGTTCGGCGTCGATCTGCACTCGGCCGCGGTGCACCGGGTCAACCTGCCGCAAATCCGGGCGCAGACGCAGGGACGCGCGGGGACGCGGGCGCTCGCGGAGGCTTTCGGCGCGCAAGTGGTGATCGAAAGCCCGGAGCGGCCCGGCTCGCTGCGTCGGGCGGCCCGCGAGCTCGGCGTCGATGTTCTCGTCTACGAGGGCGGCGAAGGCCTCCGGTTCGACGAGTTCGCCATCAAGGCCGGCGTCGACGGCATCGCCAACATCATGCTCAGGACCGGGATGCTGGAGCTCCCCGACGGCGTCGACCTCGACGCGGGCGATCGCGCCCGGGGACCCGTCTTCGCCAATGCCTCCAAGTGGATCCGCGCCCCGGACGGCGGGGTGTTTCGCACGACGAAGCGGATCGGGCATGCCGTGTCGGCCGGCGAGACCATCGGCTTCGTCGCCAACCCCTATGACGACAGCGAGACGCCGATCAAGAGCCCGCGACGCGGGATCATCGTCGGAGCGACGACGCTGCCGATCGTCAACATGGGCGACGCGCTTTTTCATATTGCCTGGTCTGACGAGCTCGCGCGCGCGAAGGTGACGCGCGAGACGGCAGCCGCGACGGGCGAGGCGGAAGCCCTGATGGACGAGGACGAGATCATCTGATTCATGCCGGGCAGCGACGCGGCGGGGAGCTGTCGCATTCCGGCCGATCGGAATATGCGGGACGGATTCCGGGGATCGGCGCGTTGCGTTCGTTGCCGGCGAGCGCAACAAACTGGCGCCTCGTCGAGACCGCCGGCGGGCGTCACGGATTGTGTTTCCAGAGCGGCTTGTTGATCCGGGGCAAGGCAGCCCGAGAGGACAGCTTGCGCTCTGACTCCTTGAGCCCACCAGCCGCGAAGTGATCGATGGCGCTCCCGTGGCCTGCGCGGCTGCAGGCCGCGCGTTCTTGCCTCCGGTGTCCGCGAACGCGACAGCCGACCGGTCGCATGGCAGCAGCTCGCCAGCCGGTCCGGCTGCGTGGCCGCCGGCCAAGCTCGCAATCAGCCGTTCCTAGTCCCGTCTGCGGACATTGCCTTTGTGGCGCAATCTCGACTGCTTCGTCCGAGGAGCAGGTCCGGCGGCAGGGCCGCGGCGGTGGTCGCCATGACTCGGCGTCGGCCTGCCGTGCCGTCTCGCCAATGCCTGCCAGCTCGCACGCACACGGTAACAATTTGCACACCGCGTTGCGGGCAATTTGTTGTGCCGATCACCGTGTCTGATAACTATATCGGTTGCGATCCGCGAAGACCGGCCGTGACGCGAATGGCCCTGGCGCCACAGCCAGTCTGAACTCACCAGCGGCCAACGAACGAGGACCCGCATGGGGGATCGGGATGTGGAAAACCTCGCAGGGGCTTGAGGAAGTCCTCGACGATGTGCCGCAGTGGCACGTCGACACCGTCGCGACGACCAGCGTGCCGGCTCACGAAGGCGCGCGGGCGGCTGTGCCTCCGGCCAAGCCGGCCGGGGCAGCTCACACCGTTTCGATATCACTTGCCGAGCCCGTGCGCACTCTGATCGACAGCGTCGCCGAGGCCGGACGCGGGGAGCCGGGCCACAGCATCCCGGCGTTGATCCGGACGTTCGCCTTCGATACCGAACCAGCTGTCGGGTCGTTTGAGGGAAGTCCTGCGCGCAACGCCGCCATTGTTTCCGACTTGTCCCGCGGACCCAGCCCAAACGGGGCAACAGTCGACATTCCCGATCCTGAGGTCCCGAGCGATCCGCGACCGGTTTCGACCCGTCCCGATCCTGCGATTGCGACACCTGACGATGGCGATGGATCCGGCAGCCGCTCGTCGGTGCCCGACGCCGCCTCCGCGCCGTTCGTCAACGTCGGCGCTCTCGCCGGCTCGAGCGGCAGCGACGCGTTCGTGCTGATGCCCTATGCCTGCAGCTGCGCCATGTGCGGCAGCGCAGCCGCAGCTCAGTCCGGTGACGGACCAGGCGGCATTGCTGCCGGGCCCTTGCCGCCCATGGCCGGCGAAGCCGGGGTGTCGCTCCTGCAGTTCGACACGGTCACCAACGATTCGGACCAGAACGTCGATGCCCTGATGAACACCTGGGGCATCGACAGCTATTCGCGCTATTGGACGAACCCATCTCTGACGTTCAGCTTCCCGGATTCGGCGGCCGATTTCAGCTACTCGCCGGGCAGCGGAATCAACTTTGCGGAAGCCCTGAACGCCCAGCAGCAGGCGGTGGTCCGCGCCGTGCTCGGCGGCTACGACGGCGTGAGCAACCTCGCGTTCACCGAGCTTGCGTTCGGCAGCCCCGACGGCACGCTGCGCTTCGTCGAGGGCTCCAGCATTTCCACGGCCTTCGCCTACTATCCGAGCACCGCAGAGTCGGGCGGCGACAGCTGGTTCAACACATCAAACTACAATGCTCCGGTGATGGGCAACTATGCCTATCACACGTTCCTGCACGAAATCGGCCACGCGCTCGGGCTCAAGCACGGCCACGAGACCGACGGTCCCGGCGCCATGACGTCGGACCGGGATTCCATGGAATTCTCGGTGATGACGTACCGCAGCTACGTCGGCGCTGGTCTCAGCGGCTACACCAACGAGGCGAACGGCTACGCGCAGACGCTGATGATGTACGACATCGCGGCGATCCAGCGCTTCTATGGCGCTGATTTTACGACCAACGCAGGCAACTCCGTCTACACGTTCTCGCTGACCACGGGCGAGATGTTCATCGATGGCGTCGGCCAGGGGGTGCCTGGCGCCAACCGTGTCTTCCGCACGCTGTGGGATGGCGGGGGCACCGACACCTACGACCTGTCGAACTACACCACAAACCTCAACATCGATCTGGCGCCCGGCGGGTGGTCCGACTTCGCCGTGGGCAGCAACTTTCAGCGCGCACGCCTCGATCAGGGCTTCGACGGCAATCCGGCGAACGACTATGCGCGCGCGCATCTCTACAATGCGCTTCAGTACAACGGCGATCCGCGCTCGCTGATCGAGAACGCCAAAGGCGGCTCCGGCAACGATACGATCCGGGGCAACGTCGCCGACAACGTCCTCATGGGCAACGGCGGCACGGATACGCTCCATGGCCTTGACGGCAATGACACGCTCGACGGCGGAGCAGGTGCCGACACCATGACAGGCGGCCTCGGCAATGACATCTACGAGGTGGACAACGCCGGCGATGTGGTCGTCGAGAGCGTGGGCGAGGGCACGGATACGGTCGAAACCAACCTCGCGAGCTACACACTCGCAGTCAATGTCGAGAACCTGACGGGAACGCGGACGAGCGGGCAAAGTCTTAACGGCAATGCACTCGACAATCGCATCATCGGCAGCATCGGCAACGACACGATCCTTGGCGGCGCCGGCATCGACTATCTGGCCGGCGGAGACGGAGACGACGAGCTGCGCGGCGAGGCCGACGTCGACGCCCTGCATGGGCAGGCCGGCAACGACACGATCTAC
>Ga0073934_10002273_pt1 | contig 41010 bp, 38 predicted proteins | sample LarsenN4metaG_FD_76834 | JGI IMG/M metagenome (GOLD analysis project Ga0073934, IMG submission 76834) | Hot spring sediment bacterial and archeal communities from British Columbia, Canada, to study Microbial Dark Matter (Phase II) - Larsen... ...
GAATTCCTCCATGGAAAGCAAAAACTGCTCTATTTTATACTCCACTTCCGCATAGGAAGGATCCTCGGGGTTTGAGTCTAAGAGCTGCAGAGAAACCTTTAAAACCTGGATATGTTGTTCCAACTGCTGTACGACATCTTCCTTAGCGGGCATAATTAGAGAAACTTCTACAGAAAAATTAATATCGTCCTGGCATAATACTTCTGAAAAGTCCCCGGGACTAGGTTCCTAGATTCTTGGAAAGATGTCAAGAAATAAAATATGAAACTTCCTCCTTAAAACGGTCTATAATATGCGTACCATTTGACCTTTGGTCCGCGCCTCGTTCCCAGGCTGAAGCCTGGGAACGTATCTCCTAGAGGTTCCGCCTCCTCCCTAAGGCGAGGCAGAGCCTCCACGGTGTTGACTTAAGGTTTGAACAGCCCCAGAGGGGCGGCCTGTTTGTAGCCATCACGGAGCTAGAAAGAGGTTCGACGTTGTTACGCGTTCTTACGTCAACCCCTTTATTTTTTATTTTATCTCAAGGGCGGCGTTTAGATCTTTTAAAATACCCTCCAACTTTGATAAAATTAGGCCCTCCCCTTGGTTTTCCTTAGCCAGAAGGGCATCGAGATCTTTAACGATCTTTTCTTTATCCGATAAGTTGGATCGTAGAGCCATTTGTCTGATCTCTTGAAGGTGGGAGGTGAGATCCCGGTATTTAGCTCCCCGGGTCGCCTCTACTTGAGTTTGTAGGAGGGTGCGCTGGATCTGCTCGGTACGGATATCCGAGGCGATCCGATTCAACTCCGCCTGCATCTGGGCCAGTTGGTTGCGGACGGTATCCAGCCGCGAGGATAAATCGCCTAAAGCGGTCAATCGGGGTTCGAAGGCGCTCACCTGTTTGGTCGTATCCTGATAGGCTGCCCTGAGTTGCGTCAGGTTTTCGCGGACTTTGGCCAGCTCTTCCTCGGTAGCTTTACGAAAATGGCTCAGGTCGCTGAGACCCTCTTCTACTTTACTTGGAGAGGCAGGGGTTGAAGCTTGCAGAGGCGGAGAACTGGACTTCCCTTTATCCGAGGGGTAAAAGGCGATCAACAAAGCGATGATCGAGATGGCCAGCGCAATATAACTGGCATCTTCCGAAAAGCGACTACCCGCCCGGGCCATGTTGGGATTCAAGACCTGAGTTCTCAGAAGCTCACTGTTTAACCGATTCCTCTGGATATTTTCCATCGCTTCTAGTTCCGCAAGACCGCGTTTTTTCATCATTTCAATTTCTTTTTCTGTCATGGGCTCCTCCGTTCCACAAGAATTAAAAGAACTGCTCTACGATAAAATTTTAAAAGAAGTTTTAGCTTTAAAAAGCTATCCCAAAGAGGAAAAAACCTACAAAAATCACTCTAACACTTCAATTTATGGTGTTTCTTAAAATCGGCAAGGGGGAATTGTCGCCACCTTACAGTTTTTAAACGAGGTAAATCCTGGGCGTCAGGCGAGAGGATATCACGGGAGTCGAACGAACGCCAATAGTTTTGCAAGGCATAGCCGGTCCTTTACTGCTAGTCCATACATCTCATTCTACCTGGCTGGTACGAATAATCACAAAATCCGGGTCGCTCATCCCCTCCACACTTCCAGACTCCCACTTTCCCCTTCTTCTGCACTCACTGTTCATCCTCCCACCAATCAGCTCCTTGCAAAAGCGGGTGATCGAGGTTGCGGTTGTACGGTATAGATAATTCTGAATAACCCATCAGGCAATTTTGTTTGGATTCGGTTTACGGCCATCTAGCAGTGATGGTCGTTTTCGTTTATGCCCTTTTTAAGCAATGATGAACTTAATAAGGGTTACTAATAATAAATATTAATATGGTGTACTGCCAGATGATATATATTTTGCTGAAAATATAGATAGAAGTATCAGTATAGCCTATAACCTTGAAGAGGACTGGCTTACCTCAACTCAGAAACAAGCTATGAACAAGCCGCCAGGGCTTTTAATAAAGTGATCCAGCTTGATCCTGGGCATGCCGAGGCTTATTTTTATTTAGGGTTAAGTTATCAGGGTCTAGACAACTATCCTAAGGCTAGAGAGGCGCTCTTGAAAGCGATTCAGCTCAACCCATCCCATCTTGAAGCTTATAAGGTTTTAGGCGTTATCTACGCTCTGTCCGGACAGTCTGATAAGGCACGAAATATATGGGTTAAAATTCTGAAGCAGGACCCTCTCAATCGGCCAGCTTTGCTCAATTTAGAAACACTAAGTAGAAACGAGCCGATTCTCAAAAAGTAGTGGAACTCCTCAGGAAAACTTTCTCAAAGTGCGTCCAAAGGGAATTGATCTAAACTAGCAACTCCAGCTCGCAGGGCCGATAGTTGTTACCTTGTGCTACCTTACGGCTTGCCGCTCATTGCCCACCGAGTACAAGAACAAGGTTTTGGCCCATTTAGGGACAATGGGAGGGAAGTTGTGATACGACTTAATAACCAATGGCGCTAGTTTTTTAGGTTGAAAGCGTCCTGCAGTTCCTCCAATTTGATAAGAAAACCCTTTGAGTTGGAGGTAAACCGTTGGTTATTAGTCGCTCAATGCACAGAATCCTTACCAGGTCGTCAAAGGTTATTTTCCTATAACTAGGAAGAAATTTGTTGACAGGATGAACCTTGGTTTGTTAGGGTTTTTTACACAACTCAAATACTGTTTATTACTTAACCGTGGGTAGTCCATAAGGACGCAAGGGAAGACGGTGTAAGACCGTCGCGGACCCGCCGCTGTAACCAGGGACGAAAGCTTCAGGTGCCACTGTCTGTAGGGATGGGAAGGCGAGGTAAGTAGGATGATCTGGGAGCCAGAAGACCTGCCCATGGAGCTATAGAATGGATTTGACCCTCGCGGATCAGGGTTAGAGTTCTGCGAACCGAGGACGAAAAACGGCATCCCCGGGCCTATCGATTTAGGTCCGGGGATTTTTTTTGGTCAATAGAAACGGAAAGGAGGTGATAACTGGTCGGATAGGAAAGGGTTCAAGGGTAAAAAAGCGTTGTGTGCTCCGGATCAAGGGAAGGAAGTTGAAAGCTTCCGCCGCCCCGCGACTGTAATCAGGACGAAAGCCGCAAGGATGTCACTGTCCGAAAGGATGGGAAGGCGCGGTAAGTAGGATGAACGAAAGCCAGGAGACCTGTTCCGGGAGCACGAGATCATCCATTTATCCCCGAGGGGGGAAAGGAGTCAGATAGATGAAAAAATGGGAGTTTGTTACCGTGTTGTTGGGATCGTTGTTTGTAACATCCAGCATCGTATCAGCGCAGGAATCAAAAGATTCACCGAAGGTGGGGAAAACAGAGCAGCCTAAAGAGAAGGACCTGGAGGAAGTGGTTGTAACGGCTACCCGGATTGAGACACCATCCTGGGAAGTGGCCAGTTCCATAACCCTTATTACTGCGGAGGAGATCAAGCAACAGCAAAAGATTACGGTGCTCGAAGTTCTGCGAGACGTTGTGGGTCTGGATGTTGTCCAAACGGGAGGGCCGGGAAAATTGACACCGATATTTATCAGGGGGGCGGCGTCGGAACACACCCTGGTCTTGATAGACGGTGTGGAGGCAAACGATCCTATCTCGCCAGCCCGTTCCTTCGATTTCGCCTATTTAACCGTTGACAACATCGAGCGTATCGAAGTCCTTCGCGGTCCGCAGAGTACGCTTTACGGCTCTGATGCCATTGGCGGCGTCGTCAGCATTATTACAAAGAAAGGTAAGGGGAAACCTAGTTTCTTCATATCCGGAGAAGGCGGCTCGTTCTCTACCTTCACGGAAAAGGCCGGGGTCAACGGTGGCAACGAGTGGATGAGTTACTCCTTTAGCATCTCCCGGATAGATACGGATGGGATCTCGGCCGCTAGTGGGGAGCTCGGGAACACTGAAGAGGACGGCTTTGAGAACACCGAGATCTCGGCGAGATTGGGGCTGGTTCCGACCAAGAGCACTGGCGTTGACTTCTTTTTAAGATCCATCAATGGCGAAATTGATATCGATAATGCTGGTGGCGTAGGTGGAGATGATCCCAACAATATACAGGAGACCGAACAACTCTTTTTTAGGGCACAGGTGTGGTTGGCTCTCTTGGATGGTCTCTGGGAGCCGAAGCTGGGATTCTCTCTGACCGACCATCACAGGACTAACGACGATGATCCTGACGCTGACCATCCCGATGACCTGGTACGAAGTTTCTTCGACGGCCAGATACTCAAGTTCGATTGGCAGAACAACCTCTATTTCCATAAGACCAGCATAGTGATTCTCGGCCTTGAAATCGAGGAGGAAAAGGGAAAGTCCGAGTTTCGCTCGGAAAGTGCTTTCGGACCCTTCGAGAGCATATTCGAGGAGGAGACCGCCCGAACCATTGGTTTTTATCTCCAAGATCAGATCCGGCTATGGGATAGCTTCTTTGCCACAGCGGGCGTTCGTATCGACGACCATGAGCGGTTCGGGACACAAGTCACTTATCGTATAGCGCCCGCTTACCGGTTCAACCAAACGGGGACCTTCATCAAGGGAACTGTTGGCACCGGTTTCAAAGCCCCTTCGCTTTTCCAATTTTTTTCCGATTTCGGGGATCAAAATCTCAATCCCGAGGAGAGCACAGGATTTGATGTTGGTATAGAGCAGGATCTTCAGGAAAAGAGGTTGACACTGGGCGCCACCTATTTCTTCAACGATTTCGAAAACCTGATTACTTTCGACTCCCATACATCTAAGTTTCAGAACATAACTGCGGCTGAATCTATGGGCATCGAGTTATCCGCAACCATCCGCCCAATTGGTGGCTTGAGTGTCCGAGCAGGCTATACATATACCGACACCGAGAACAAGACCTCAGGGGAAGATCTCTTGCAAAGACCAAAGAACAAGTTCAGGCTCGATACGAATTACCAGTTCCTTGAAAAAGGAAATGTCAACCTGGGCTTCATCTTTGTGGGCGAGAGAGACGATTTCGACTTTAACGCCTTCCCAGTGACACGAGTGAGACTGCATGGCTACCTGTTGGTTAATCTGGCAGCGTATTACGATATTACCAAAAATTTCCGGGTATTTGGCCGTGTAGATAACCTCTTCGACGAGGATTACGAAGAGGTTTTAGGGTTTGACACACCTGGCGTCTCTGGGTTTGCTGGCGTGGAGATGTCGTTTTGAAGCGCTGGCCAAGTTCCTTTAACAACACAATGCATAGAGCTTGGAGCTTGGAGTTCGCTCCTTGCTCCTTGCTCTTTGCTCCTTGCTCCTCAAATGTATGATTGGTTTGCAAAGGGCGGTCCGGTTATGTGGCCGCTTCTTCTCTGTTCCCTAGTGTCCTTGACCATCTCTATCGAGCGGGTTCTTTTCTGGTGGAGGGAAAGGAGGAGAAGAAGCCCGAGACTCGTTGAAGAGATCTTCCGCCACACCGAGAAGGGAGATTTTGATAGTGCCCTTTCCATCGGCAAGGGTACCCTTGATCTGGCTGCGCGCATACTCATTTCTGGACTTACTCATCGCGATTACGGATTCATGGAAAGCATACAGGTTGCGGCCGAGGATGAAATCGAACGGATGAAACGAGGTCTGAATGTTCTAGACACCGTTATTACCTTGGCCCCACTTCTGGGAATACTGGGGACTGTAACAGGAATCATGGAAGCTTTTGGTGTATTGAGCGCGAGTGGCATTGAAGACCCAAAGGCCGTAACCGGCGGCATTGCCGAGGCGTTGATTACCACGGAAGCAGGCCTCTCCATCGCAATCGTGACCGTGATCCCTTTTAATTACCTGGTAGCGAAAGTACAGAAAACTACCCAGTATCTGGAAAATGTTATGACACGTTTCAAAGTGGCCTACAGAAAGGGACTCGGAGGGGACGATGCGGCTAAGTAGTGGATATGAGGGTAGAAAAGCACGGATAGAGATGGTACCGCTCATCGATACGATCTTTCTCCTTCTGGTCTTCTTCATTTATGGGATGCTCTCCATGGTGGTTCATCGCGGGCTCAAAGTGGAACTCCCGGAGGCATCAACCCCCCAGGTAGATAAGAGAGAGTACATCAGCATTACCATAACGAAAGATAATATGATTTACCTGGATAAAGAGCAAATCACGTTGGATGAGCTGGTCAGTAGAATCGCCGGACGCATGAAAGGGAAGAAGGACATCCCTGTGTTTATCGAGGGCGACAAGTATGCTGATCTCGGCGTTGCCATCCGGATTCTGGATCTCTTGAGAGGGGTGGGAATCAGGGAAATATCTTTCGCAGCTATGGAGGAGACAAGATGAAGTTGTCTAATTACGTCTTGCCCTTCTGCATCTCAGTCTTTATTCATCTGGGTGTGTGCTTGCTAGGCAATTCGTACCAAGATGCTGTGGTCGTATTCAAAAGGGGTGCATCGACTATCACTCTGAACCTTGTCGTTTCTACAGCAAGCCGAGCTTCCAATGCTTCCTCTACTGTTGAGAAGTTTCCTGGGATGCCTGGAGAAGCTACTTCTAAAAAAGGTCCCATACAGGCTCAAACAACGTCAAACTTCCAGCAAGTAACAACAAAGACAGAGGCTCAGCCCAAAGAGCAGGTGAGCAAGAACTTGAGGTTATCCAAGCCGGTTGTGAAGGAAAGCTCCCTTCCTTCATCGGATCTTAGTAAAACGAAGGTTAAGGAGAAGCCGAGAACGGTCCGAGAGAAGAAAAGCAGGCTTCTGAATGATAAACCGGCAGTTGAGTATGAGAAGAACAGACCAGAAGTCGAGGTCCGGAAGATACAACGGGAAGAGGGGTTGGTTAAAGCAAAAGAGAACTTATCCGAATCAAGCGTAAATACGTCTTTACCAGCAAAACCAATCTCCAAGGACGATTCACGCCCGAGAGAAGTAGATCAGGCCAAGAGGTCGGAGCCAAATCCCCTTGACCATGAAGGGGGAGGTATTAACGCCTTAAAGTCGGAGAACGCTAATGATGACAGTAATAATACCGGAGCTGTGAACTCGAAGAATGCCGGTGAAGGCGGCAATATGAGCACCATGAGTTTGGAGAACGCCAACGGTGAGGGCAATGATACCGGAGTTGTGAATTCGGAAAATATCGCTGGCAAAGGCGGCGATATCGGTGCTGTTAACGCGGAGAATGCCCATGGTGACCTCAAAGAGAAAGATGGAATGGTCCCCGCGAAGGTTGTCAATTTGTCCAAGCCCAAATATCCCAGCTACTCACGGATGCATGGCGAGGAGGGCACGGTGGTCTTTTCCGTTGAAGTTCGTACAAATGGAAACCCTGGAAAGATCGAGATCTTAAGTTCCAGTGGGTATCCGCGCCTTGATCAGGCAGCCATACAGGCACTTGAGAAAGCTACTTTCATTCCGGCCAAGATGGGTGGCAGCATAGTCTCCTCGACAAAACGAATTGCCTTTACTTTCAAACTTATAGAGGATGCTTCGGTGAATATAAAGGCACTCCAAACCATCCCGTAGACCCTGAACTGGCGGCTCATCGAAGAACCTCACGAGCTGAGCTTTACCGGCAGTTAAATTCCGATGGAACTCCGATATAGTTGAAGGCTGCGTGGAAAGCTACGATGCCCGCATCGATTACTTCCCTCAAAAGTTACATATTAGTTATGCAACTGGCTTTAAGGTAGAATACCACCCTAACTACAAAGTGGTCACGGTTTTAAACCCTTGGCAAAATGCCAAGGTGACCTTTCAATATATCTTGGTCCAGTGTGGTACACCAGCTCCGGCAGGTTTTGAGGGCGCCCAAATTATCGAAGTCCCTATCAAAACTCTAGTCTCCATGTCCACCACCCACTTACCTCATCTCGAAATATTAGGGGTTAGCGATAAACTGATCGGCTTCTCTAACTTCCGCTATGTTAACAGCCCTGTTATTGTTCAAAGAATCAAAGATAATACCAATTCTGTTTTGAAGTACACCATAAACTCCGTAGTCCCTCCCCCGTTCGCCCTGAGCCTCGTCGAAGGGCGAACGGGGTGCAGCCAGTTATGGTAAATTTCAAAGCAGAATTGGTATTATTACTCAAAACTTAGCCATCGGCTATACAGCTCCCAGGCGTCCCCGCAAGATCATAGCTGCTAATATTTCTATTGAACTTTAGGCTGGCGAATTGGTTTGTTTGTTAGGCCCAAACGGAACCGGCAAATCGACCCTTATACGTACACTTGCTGGCTTGCAACCCGCTTTAGCTGGTCAGGTCATACTAATGGGGAATGATCTTCATCAACTAAAGCCCAAGAACTGGTCAAATGCTGGGGCATCGTACTTACAGATCGAATTGATATCGGCAATCTATTTCAGGTAGAAGTCTTGGTTCAAAATGGAATCCTCTGCTGGCGATCAACTGTTAACAGGGTTCAAAATGAGCACCGTTCGGCGGCTGATCTTGTTTCATTCATGAGAGGGATAAGGCAGTGAAAACATTAGTAATAAACTTCCAATTCTCTAACGAAGGTACAGCGGTAACCTCTCAAAAACGTCAACCTCTTGGCCAATACATGATGACAAACACTCCCGCAAGAGCGGTAAGCCCACCTATCAGGTCAAATTTGTCTGGAGCTATCTTATCAACCTGCCATCCCCACAGAATAGAAAGAACTATAAAAACACCACCATAGGCCGCATAAACCCGCCCAAAGTTTGTAGGTTGTAGTGTTGGAATAATTCCATAAAGGATCAGCGCTACAGCTCCCATCAAGCCAAACCAGATACTTTTGTCTTCCCGCAACCAGAGCCAGACAAGATATCCTCCCCCTATTTCGCATAACCCGGCTAGAATAAAGCAGAACAGGGACTTGGTAACTTCCATTTATTTTATCATTTAATAAATAACAAAATCACACTCACCAAGATAAACCTTTGATAAGTAGACTTGATGAGCATAAGTTTAGTTATAAGGAATTATATCCATGAAGGTATAGCAGCTATGAACTTGGTCGCCAGGAGAGAGCCAATGTTCCGCCGATTATACCCAATATACTCGCCAAGAATCCACCCATGCCAAAGAAAAGGTTGAGCACGGAGACTATCAAAATCACTATCCCCCAGACCTGGCTTTGTTCCGGTTTGCTGTAAAGTACCGCCGCGCCGATCAGTACAATGACGCCCGCGACGATACCAAACCATGGCCACCAGAAGGCGGGGGCGAAGTTCCTCATCATACCATGACTCCACATCCAGCCACCCCCCATCCGACCTCCCCACATCCCGTCATTCATCATGTGCGGACCCCAACTATACATCATCGCTCCTGGGGCAAGCATCCATAAACCCGCCAGGAGCGAAAGTACAAAAGCAGCTACAGGCTTTTGTTCTGTTTGCGGTTGATTCTCTCGCATGTTTCCTCCTTGCTGACCTCGTCTACTTATCCTTGGAATACTCATCAAGGTTGTAGCGAGTACACTCATAGACACCTCTTACTACATCAGCCAGTATCTCGTCAGTTAGGCGCAGTAGCCTGATCACCCTTTTACCGCTCAGTCGGTAGTAAATGTAACGGGTTTGCGTGCGTTCTTTATAGCGGATTTTAAAGGAGATCACCCTTTTACCGCTCAGTCGGTAGTAAATGTAACGGCCTTGCCGCTCGCAAGAAACTAAGCCACAGTCTCGCAAACAACTGAGATGGTTAGAGGCGTTCGATTGGCTTAAACCTGTCGCCTCAGCAATTTCGGAGACAGTCGACGGTCTAGTTCGCAATGCTTCTAGGATAGCCAGACGCGAAGGATCTGCAAAACCTCGGAAAAGTTTGGCTTTCAGGCTAATAGCTTGAGCATGAGCAGTTATTAACATAGCAAAAACTTCATCATATTAATATATCACTAAATGACAATATATTTCCAACAACAAATTATCAAGGGCACGGTTCGATTTTTCGGTGCGGCATCTGCATCATACCCCCCATCATCCCCATCCCACCGCCACCATTGATAAGTTCCCACAATACCTAACAACACCCAGGATGAAAACCTTAAGCTCTCAAAAGAGAAAATAAGAAAATTCCCGTAATGTAAGGTCATAAAATGCCTTATGCCAGGAGAGATCTAGGTGGTTCGATGACAGGAAGGGTAAAACCAGGAAGGATTTTACCAAGGGTCGATAATAAAACCGTGGAAAGTAATATCATCAGAATTGTGATGGCAAATACTACGATATGGAGATTTTGACAAGGGCAGAAACTGTTCGTTTCATTCAAATTTAGAAAACACCACAAATATCCCGTAACAAACAACCAAATAATGCTTCTCAAAAGAAATCTAGGATGGGCAAACTTTATAAGCATAAGTTTAGGTAATAAGCAACCGGTCATAACCAAAAACCTTTCAAAGGTCCAAGACTTTTGAAAGGTGAAAGATAGCTTTAACTGCAGGGACTTGATAGTTGAAACCTTATAGTTATTTATGTCTGTTTGCTTAGTACCCTATTGATCAGTCCTCAGTTACTTAGTAAACAGATAATACAATTAACATACCAGGCTTCAAAACATTGAGTCCTTCACTGTAAGACGCTGTTTCGCTGATGGTTACAGATGCTAGACCGGGTTTGAACTAAAAAGTACCAGACAAGAGAGCGTGAGGGAGGCGAAATTTATGCTCTATTTTGTTATTCTTGTATTTCTTCATAATGGATTAATTTCCTCTACAGAGCAGCAGCAGCAGATATGGCGGTATGCGCAAGCGCTTGCTGGGGTAAGCGACCTACCCCAGCCTGGCGTCGAGGTCAAAAAACTCGAGAACGTTTTCGGATTAGCGGATAAAGAACGGTATGTGGTGTATCTGGATCCACAGACGTTAGCACTTCCCATCGCAGGCTTCTCCGAATTTGTCCTTACTCACGAATTCACACACCTTGCACTGCTCAAAAAGGGCATGAACGAAAACGATCACCACTGCTGGATGATAGTAAACCACATCCAAACAAAGATTGCCCAGTGGGTTATCCAAAACTACCTGCCGTACAACCGAAATCCCGATCATCCGCTTTTGCGGGGAGCTCAGGGGTGGGAGGATGAACATTACATCCGCTGTATAAAATTCGTAAAAACTAAAAGCCCCTTATAGAAAAAGTAAAAAAGGACTTGACATGGGGAGAATCTTTAGTACATTCTAATTTAAATGTATGGGTGTATGTTTATGTTAGTGGATTCCAATACCTTATGAATCAGATAAACCGAAGAAAACAAATTTTAAGCCTATGCCTCTTAGCGCTCTTGGTTGCTGGGATCAGTTGCACGTATGTGACCCTCTTCCTGCATCTCTGCTGTTCTTCCACCTCTGAGCCTTATCATTTCCTTCACTTCCTGGATTGTGGTTTGTTACCCAGTATGTTAGTCCTTGAAGCTGGCCTTTTTGTGCTATTCGGTTTAATTCCTCTCTTTTTCTTACCTCCAACCTATCTCATTCCTCATTTATCAGGATTCATGGATTCCCTATTTCAACCCCCTCGGTTAGCAACTTGCCTTTCCTAAGCTTCTTTTTTTCCAATTCTTAGAGTCACTTTAAGTTGAAGTTATTTGTTATCTGGCTTAGGCAGGTTTCAACTTGCAGATTCCCCATTGAAAACCTCTATCAAGAGTTTAAAGACAAAAGACAAAGGATTAGTTGTTTTGGCTGTTTCCAGGTGGGGTAAGAACGAACCCCGAAAGCTGATAGCCAGTTTGCTTAAGAAAGTCGAAAAATAGACTTATACACCGCTCTCATTCATAAAGAAGGAGCAATATATGTTATTTGAGTGGTACATTTTTCTGAGTAAACTCTATGCAGCGGTTGCCGACCCCATTACAAAAGTAAGCGATTCCATGAGCGTGCCGATTTTAAGTGCGTTTCTAATGGGAGTTCTGGGAACTGCAGCTCCCTGCCAGTTGACCACCAATGCTAGCGCTATTGCCTATGTATCCCAGCGACTGTCTAACCCTTCACAGGCTGCCAGAACCGCTCTGGCCTACCTGTTGGGGAAGATCCTGGTTTATTCCCTGGCTGGAGGTTTAGTGGTCTTCCTCGGAACCCAGATTCAAGACCTTTCTGTTCCGGTCATCATCGTGGTAAGAAAGGCTCTAGGTCCTCTCATGGTACTGGTCGGGCTATCTCTACTAGGGTTGTTTAAATGGCGAATATCCCTGGGATACGGATTCAGCCGATGGCTGGAAGGGCGGGTTTCCCAGCAAGGTACCCTGGGGGCTTTTCTGCTAGGCGTCGCCTTTTCCTTTGCCTTCTGCCCAACGCTGTTCCTGTTGTTTTTCAGCGTTGTCATTCCCTTGAGCCTATCTGCCACCGGAGGGTGGTTCTTCCCGGCCATCTTTGCGCTGGGCACCACTTTGCCGCTCCTGGTCTTTACGTCGATCTTTCTCTTTGGTTCTGAACTGGCGGAAGCGTATGTGAAAAAAATGCAAAACCTGGACAAGTACTTACGTCGAATAGCTGGGGTCATTTTCCTGCTGGCAGGACTTAATGATACCCTGGTTTATTGGACCATTTAACCTCGTTACAGAGGAGGATAATCAAAAAATGATGAGAAAAAATCTCCGGTTAATCTTAACCATAACAACTCTAGCAGTCTTCGGCGGATGGATCCTTTTCTCGACTCTCAATGGGGAAGTTTCTGCCCAAGAGAAGGAATCTCCCTTGGCTGGAGGTCACATGATGGGGATGACCGAAATGGAGCATCTCCATGTCCTGGCGCTCAATCCCAAGGATAATACCCTTTTCAAAGGAACCCATCATGGACTCTACAAGAGCACCGATGAGGGGAAGACCTGGCAGAAGCTGGATCTCAAAGGGGATCTGAAAAGCTTTGACTTTATGGCCTTGGTGATAGATCCGACAGATCCCCAAGTGATGTACGCAGCGGGCCATGATGTATGGGTGGTGAAGAGCACCGATGGGGGTGTGACCTGGAAGACGGTTAAAAATGGACTCCCCAGTAGCGATGTCCATGGCCTCTCCATGCATCCTACAGATAAGCGACTTCACGCCTGGGTGGTGGATAAAGGGTTATATCGATCCAAGGATGGGGGAGCTAGCTGGCAGCGGGTGGATGATGGACCTCCTGCCGACGTAAAGACCCTTACGGTGGCCAACACCCCGACAGGAATGGGAGGGATCTGGCTGGTCGCTGCGACAGCCGATGGTCTGTATCTGAGCATGGACTGATTCTGAGGATGGGGCAAAGTGGGTGGTCTACCCGCAAACCAAACCGTTTATACGTTTGTATTAAATCCGAAAGATCCTCAGGTGCTTTATGTAGGAATGAAAGATGGGGTCTATAAATCCCAGGATAGTGGACAAAGCTGGAATCGGGTGGGGGAAGGGTTACACAATGTTGCAACCCTGGCCATTCATCCTGAGACCGGGGTGTTATATGCAGGAAGCAGCGATGGGAAGGTTTTCAAAAGCTCGGATGGTGGAGCTCACTGGGAGGCTACAAATTAGCCTTATACGGGGTAAGAGGAGAAAAGATCTTTAACTCTGAAGGAGAACCCTTAGGAGAAAGATCTTTTCAACCTTATTACCGCCAAACAGGAGGTAAATAACCATGTTTAGTTTTAAAAAAGTTATATCTACCATGAACGCGATCCTTTTAATCCTCACAGCAGCTGTAGCTATGGCTGCGGAAGAAACTCAGACTCTCACCGGTCATATCTACTGTGTATTGCCGACGGATACCGGGGTAAAACTCGAGCCAGGGGTCTGCCCGGGTGGTGAGAACCACGGAGCCCATGTTCTTAAGACCCAAGACGGCAAACTGGTCCTCTTACAGGAAACTCCCGATCTGGAAAAAAATCTGCCGAAACTGACTGCGGAGCAAAAGAAGAATGTGACCATTGAGGGTAAGATGGTGGGTCCTACGACTTTTAACCCAGAAACTGTCAAGTGGCCCTGGCTTCAGCAGTAGCCTGAAGCCTGCTAACTTGAAAAGCCTGAAGGTAGACAACGAGATCTACTTTCAGGCTTTAAAGAGAGAAAAATGAAAAGTGGAAGTCCGAGCCAATCTCGACTCTTTTGGAGTATGACCGCCTTAAGCAAAGAGAAAAAACTGATCCTGCTCCTTGTGATCAGCCCGATCCTTCTCGTCCTAACCGTGTTTGCGCTGGCCTTTATACAGAGGGATAAGGGTTCGAAGATCCTCCAAAACCCTAAACCCCTTGAAGTAGGATCTCCGGTTCCGGACTTTACTTTCCCAGATTTAAATGATTCGGAAAGAAAGCTATCAGATTATCGAGGCAAGGTGATATTTATCAACATCTGGGCCACGTGGTGCCCCCCTTGTATTTACGAAATGCCTTCCATGCAGCAGCTTTATGATCAGTTAAAGGGAGAAGATTTTGAGATACTGGCTATCAGTATCGATGCCTTGGGGAGGCAGGTTGTTGAACCTTTTATAAAAAAGTACCATCTGACTTTCCCCATTTTGCTGGATCCCACGGGAAAGATTAAAAAACTTTACGCGACCACGGGAGTTCCTGAAAGTTTTATCGTGGATAAGAACGGAATATTGGTTTTGAAAGTCATAGGGCCTCAAGAGTGGGGTTCTGAAGATGTGCTGAAATTTTTCAGAGGGCTAATTCGAGGTGAGACGGGCTAATCCTCCCCCCTGACCCCTCTCCCGAAGCTTCGGGAGAGGGGGAGCGAAGAGAAGAGATCCTAACCTCTTACCCTCTCCCCTTGTGGGAGAGGGGCCGGGGGTGAGGGTGAACAGCTACATACGAATAAACCTTTAACAGAGGATAGGAGGAATAGAGCCGTGAAAGATCAAGAATATTTAAGGAATAACACTAGAATAGCAGCAATGAAGGAGGAATCTCTCTCGCGACGTGAGTTTCTAAAAGTATCTGGACAGGTGGGGTTAGGTGCTTTGGCTCTTGCGGTCGATGGTAGAGCTCTTCTCCTGGGACAGGAGGGTACCACACAATGGTTACACCATTCCTTTCAGTCACAGAGCGGCGCTGCTTGGATCCGAGAGATCTATCTGGAGGCGCGGGAGGTGGACTGGGAGCTGGCTCCAGGCAAAATCATCAAGGCTATGGCGTACAATGGCCAGATCCCAGGTCCTGAGATTCGCCTCAAGGAAGGGGAGCGGGTACGAATCGTCCTGAAGAACACGCTCCCCGAGCCGACAACTATTCACTGGCATGGGGTGGATGTCCCTAATCCCATGGATGGGGTGCCCGGGATCACCCAAGATCCGATCAGGCCCGGGGAGACCTTCGTCTATGAGTTCGAAGCTCGGCCCGCCGGAACCCGCTGGTACCATACCCACTTTCAGGAACATCGGCAGCTCGACCTGGGTCTCTATGCGCCCCTCATCATCGAACCTGCGGAGGAAAAGGAGCTGGCCTTCGATCGTGAGTACACCCTCGTCCTCGATGACTGGGCCACTGGGATTGGGCATCCACTCTTGAGTACGCGGGCAGGAACTGCGGGCCGTCGTGGCAATATGGGAGGGATGATGGGTTCTGATGTCTGGACTATCAACGGCAAGCAGTATCCCAAGACTGAGCCTCTGCGCCTCCGGAAGGGGGACTTGGTCCGGGTTCGCTTCTTTAACCACAGCATGGAAGCCCACCCAATGCACCTACACGGCCAGTCCTTCAAGGTCTTAGCAGTAAACGGCCAGGGGCTCCCCGCACCCATTGTGAAGGATAGCGTAGATGTGGAGGCGCATATGGGTTCGGTGGACATCGAATTCATTGCACATAACCCCGGGGACCGGTTCTTTCACTGCCATAAGCCGATGCACATGCGAGGTGGCATGGTCACCCTTGCGAAGATCGGTTGATGGCCTTTGGAGATATGGTCTTGGGCTAAAGAGCGATAGACTGAAACTTGTTATAAAAAGCCTGAAGGTCCTTCGAATGACGAATACTTTCAAGCTTTAAAGTTTAAGGAGAGGTAGAAAGTGAAGCATCAAGGACCCCTTATGGGAGTCATCATGGGTTTGATACTTTTTAGCTTCCCTGTAGTCAGTGAAGCTTGTTGGGGACGAGCAGCTTTCATCGTGGATAATCCATCTGCCCTTGCCGACAAAGTTCTTCAGACTAGAGATGGAAAACCTTTTTATTTAGATAAAGAGGGAAATCTCCTGGTAGATAAAAAGTCCGTTAAAATCCCTAGCGGTTTGGCCTATGCCATTGCCAAAAGGTTTATGGAAAGGACCTACCCCACTTACGAACATTTGGAGTTCGAAGCCCTCACCTTTGAGCACGGCTCCCTGGTCTACATGTTCGAAGCTCACGTCCCGGGAAGTGCGATCAGTTATCATGTTGGACCTATGAAATTTGTCACGGATCACTACCACCTTCATGTGGATGCCATGACGGGAGAAGTCTATGGGATCGGTTGTGGAGGTGGGCCCGGGAGTGTCGAGATGACCTATAACCCCGATGAATACCCTCCAGGGGTTAAAAACTCAGAGATAAAGCTTAAACAGTTTGATACGGACTTTGTAATCAGGGAAGGAGAAGCTCCTATGATAGATGGGCGGATTGATCCAGAGGAATGGAAGGATGCCGTTCATAGAGAGGTCCACATAGGGACCTTAAAAGATGAGATCCTCTCCTATGGCTGAGGCGGGAAAGGGGAGGTTATTGGAAATAACCCAGAAGTTTATCACCTGGAATTATGGGCTAAAATCAAAGGGGACCATATTTACTTTGCTGTAAAGGCGGATACAGCTCATTGGATCGCCATGTTATTTAAGGATTTTGAGCATCATGGCATGATTGGGGATTTTAACGATGCCAAGTTATTAACCTCAGCCGGGGTTGAGGATTATTTCTTATCCCCGGACCCGGGGTCCTCCACTCCGGAGCCCAGGAAAACCAGTGGGGTTCACACCTGAATGCCGGTAGCTTACCTCGTGAAGGATCAGAAGAGTAATCTCATAGAACATGCCAGTAAGTCCTTCGCTGACGCTCAGAAGGATATTACTCAAGGGGGCTATCGTGAATATGAGTTTGTATTTCCATTAAAAAATGAAGATCCTGGTGATACCTACTGGGAGCAGGGGAAAGCTTATATGCTGACATTCTTAGTGGGGCCGGGAGAGACCCCCCATGGGGTAACTCCGGATACCTGGATGAGCGATCAAATCCTTTTAAGGATAGGTAATGCTTCAGAACAGACGATTTATCCTAGCCGTGATGGCCATGGCCTTTAGCTCGTTGTCGGTGGTCTCAACCTCTTTGAGATTGTAGGTATGAGTTGACGCGAAGGGCGACTCAGCTCAGGGCGAACGGGGATACAGCCCTAGGCAACCTTTCATTTTCTATTAAGGGAAAAATAAAAGTTGACAATAGGTGGGGAAGTATTATATGCTTGAACTAAGCTTATAGGGTTGAGTTTATATCGGTCAAATTCAATACCTTATATGATAAGTAAGATGGGCAAAAGAAAACAAATTATAGGCGTAAGCTTCCTAGTGCTTCTGGTTGCTGGGATCAGTTGTGGCCACGTACCCCTCTTCTTATACCTCTGTTGTTCTTCCACCTCTGAGCTGGATCATCTCTCTGATCTCTTGGACTGCAGTTTATTACCTGGTGCAGGAGCCTTCTTTTTTATACTATTTGGTCTGATCCCTCTCTTGTTCTTACCTCCAGCCTACCTCATCCCTCATCTATCAGAGTTCATTGATTCCCTTTATAAACCCCCTCGGCTAGTCCCCTCCTTTTTATAATCTATCTCTTCTCATAACCGTTTTAAGTTGAAGCCATTTATCACCTTTCTCTAAGCGTAGAGATCACTTCTCTATGCCTAGGGGGAGGTTGTCAAAAGGAGGATATCTCATGAGCCATCAAGTTTATCGGAAGGCGCAGTGGGTCCTATTATTCATAGGACTTCTCGGAATTCTTTTCGGCAGCGCGCGAGACGTAGTCGCTCAAATGTCTAACCGGATCTATGTGGCTAACATGGAGGACGGAACGATCTCCGTGATAGATGCAGCGAACCTCCAGGTAGTGGCCACCATTGATGCCCAGGGAAAGCAGACCCATGACCTATGGCTATCGCCGGATGACAAGTGGCTCTTCGCCACCAACATGGAGACAGGGACGGTCTCCGTCGTAGACACGGCAACAAACCAGGTCAAAACCACTATCCCGACAGGGAAACGCACCCATGCGCTGGGTCTCACCCCGGATGGCAAGGAGTTGTGGGTCAATGCCGGTGAAGAGGATTATATCCCTATCGTGGATACCGAGACCCTCACTGTGGTGGCGAACGTTCCCCTTGAAGAGCCCGTCGGGAATGGGCACATCTGGTTTACCCCGGATGGGAAGAAGGCGTATATGACCAGCCCCAAGCTTGCTCAGGTCCTTGTGATAGATGTGCCGGGCCGCAAGGTCCTTACCCGAATCCCTGTGGGCAAGGGTTGTACCTTCCTTCAGGTCAGTCCAGATGGGCGAGAAATCTGGGGTACTAATACCGGGGAGAGCAGTATTTACGTGATTGATACGGAGAGCAATAAGGTGAAAGCAACCATCGAGGTAGGGAAGAACCCCCAACATCTCACCAGAGTAGGTTCTCAGGTATTTATTAGTGTGGGCGGACAGGATGAGGTGGCCATCGTGGATGCCAAGTCTCTGACGGTGGTGGGGCGAATCCCAGTGGGAAAGAAGCCCCACGGGATCTGGCCCAGTCCTGACGGCAAGCGACTCTATGTAGTCCACGAGGAGACGGCAGATCTGCGGGTGATTGATGTCGCCAGTCCGTCGGTTGTAGGTACGGTTCCCACAGGGAAGAAGCCTATCGCGGTGGTGGCAAGCCAGTAAAGGGGCATTGTGCTCAAGGTAACACATGCACGTATGGAGTTGAGCATGACCGAGGCTTTTAAAGATAAGATTAGTGCGCGGCTTTTATGTAAGAAGTGCCCCAACAGCCATCAACAGCTCAATACTCAGGATAAATTTTGCTCGGCATATAGGATGCAAATCAAATTGGCTTTGGGAAGGTGTGGGGCAGAGTCTCTGAGGTATATATAGGTTCCCAGGCTGGAGCTTGGGAAGAGGCGCGGGTGAAAAAAAGGTTATGCTTCCAAAGTTGAAAAGAAAAATACTCGAATTTCGATATAAGGAGTAAACCTTCAAAGCTCCGTAGGAGCGACCTGCTTATAGCAAAGCCTCTAAGCCACATCAACCAAGCTCCGTAGGAGCGACCTGTTAAAGAAGCTCCTTGATCCTAAACAGGCCGCTCCTACGGAGCTTGGGGGAGGAAATCTAAAGAATCCTTTGCTACAAACAGATCGCCCCTACGGGGCTTTCAAGGTTCAAATTTTATATCGAAATTTAAGGAGAAAAATAAAAAAAGGTTGACTGAGGAGAATCTTCATGCTATATATTTTATAAGCTTATTGATTGGAATTTATATTTATATCTGCTCTATAAGTCTGATGGACCGAAGAAAACAAATTATAGGCCTAGGCCTCCTGGTGCTTCTGGTTGTTGGGATCAGTTGTGGCTACGTAACCTTCTTCTTGCACTTCTGCTGTTCTCCCACCTCCGGGCCTTATCATCTCTCTGATCTCCTGAACTGCAGTTTGTTACCTGGTGCAGTAGCCTTTGAAGTTGGCTTTTTTATGTTATTTGGTTTGGTCCCTCTCTTTTTCTTACCTCCAGCTTACCTTATTCCTCATCTATCGGAGTTTGTTCGTTCCCTTTTCAAACCCCCTCGATTAGCTACCTACCTTTCGTAGTCTATCTTTTCTCTAATCCCCATAACTGTTTTAAGTTATTGATCTTTGTTATTTCAAGTTCAGGCTTTGCTCGTTGATAAGCCTGAACCATAAACTTTATTGCAAGAAGAGGTTTACTCATGAAAAGTGGAAGCCTGGGCCGATATCGGCTCTTCAGGACCTCTCTCAGAGTCGTCCTGATAGGGCTTATAGGAACAGCCTTCTGGATCTGGATGAAAAATAGGGTAGAGAGACTCCCATTCTACACTAAAACTCAGGAGGGGGTCTTGGAGGGATTGGGACACTTTGGCCAAGTCCCAGACTTCTCCCTCATAGAGCGAAGCGGACGAAATTTGGGTTTAGCGGACCTCCAGGGAAAGGTCTGGATTGCCAATTTCATTTACACCCACTGCTCTGACAGCTGTCCCCTACAAAGCGCCCGGATGGCGGAGCTTCAAAAAGATCTCTCAGAGGAAAAAGAACCTGTCCTGAGCTTGTCGAAGGATGTTCGGTTAGTCTCCATCAGCGTCGACCCGGAACGGGACACCCCTGAGGTTCTTTCTGAATATGCCAAGCGTTACGGGGCTGATCCTAGCCGATGGTTCTTCCTGACTGGAGAAAAAGAGGCCATTTATCACCTTGCCCAGGGAGGGTTCCACCTGAGCGCCGTAGAGGTCCCCTCTGAGGAGCAGGATGCGTCCGGTGCCACCTATATACACAGCTCCCGATTTGTCCTGGTGGACCGACAGGGACAGATCCGAGGGTACTATCACAGTACGGATTCAGAAGCTCTCCGGCGACTTCTGCGAGATGTGAGAACACTGCTCCAGGAAAAAACCTAATGAGGAGATACTTATGCTTAAAAAAATCATGTTAGGGATCCTTATCCTGGCCCTGTCAAGCGGATTAATCCTTTTAGGAAAAGCTTTAATTGGCCAAGTTTACTCGTTCCTTCTAGGAGATATCGAAAGTACTTTAAGGTCAGCCGGTTCCCGGGTAGATGAGCCGAAGACCATGGAAGTAGAGGCGTTACTGGCTTCGGCACAAGCGGAAGAAGATCTCTTTGCTAAAGCTGGTGTGCAGAAGTTCAACGAGAAAATTGAAGCCCCGGATTTTACCCTGAAAAACCTGGAAGGGCAGGAGGTTAGTTTAAAGGGGTTCCGAGGTAAATTGGTGTTTTTAAACTTCTGGGCTACCTGGTGTGGACCTTGTCGTATTGAGAAACCAACCGTTGAAAAACTCTATCAAGAGTTTAAGGACAAAGGTCTGGTTGTTCTGGCCGTTTCCATAGATGTGGGGGACTCGACCCAGGCAGTTAAATCTTACATGGAAGAGCATAAACTCAGCTATGGAGCGCTGTTGGATCCCGAACAAACGGTCACGAAGACGTATGCGGTGCGAGGGATTCCTGTAACGTATTTGATTGATCAAGAGGGGTATATCATTGGAGCGGCTATGGGAGCTCGGCTGTGGGATAAGGACGAGCCGAGAAAGCTGATAGCCCATTTGCTTGAGAAGCCTAAGGAATAAATGAGTACATATCTTTACTGGACGGTATGAACCAAAGGTGAGGGATTAAAAGTTAGAAGTACTTTTCACCTTTCACCTTTCGCTTACTGTAGGAGGTACCTGTTATGGCAACACAACCCACAGAAAGATATTGTCCGATTTGCGGACGGGAGGTTCGAGATCTAAACATCAAACGATTTGGAGAGTACTTATGCTCAGAGGAGCATGCGGAAGAATATGTCAAGGAGATTCGAGCTCAGCGAGCCCAGGGGACTCAACCCAGATCTGAACCGGAAGAACAAGTCAAGTATAGATCCCGTCGTCGCGGCGGGTGTTGTTAACTTAAACTTTTAATGAGGAGGGAAGATATGAACTGCTGCAATAAGAGCGAGGATGGCAAAAATAGTTATGGTAAGAATAACCCGCAAATGGGCGTAAAAGACATGCTCAAGATGGCAGCCTGTTGTGGAGGTCCTCTGGTGGGGGTTGCCATCCTGAGCGCGTTCGGAATTAATGCCGCTTTCCTGGCCGCTTTGGCCTGTCCTCTCATGATGGGGTACATGATGTGGATGATGGGGAGGATGCAAGCAACCGAAGACCAATCCTCACAAGCACAGGAAACCCTTAAGGAAGCTTCATCTGAACCTGTTAAACAACTTCCCCAAAAACCGGTCAAAGAGCTGCCTGGCCCATCTAAAGTTCCGGGGGTTGCCAGGGAGAAATCACCCAGAGAAGAGGCCCAAAGCTCGGGTGAAAGCGAGGTTAACGAGGAAAAGGTCCAAACGACGGTTGTGACAGAGATTAAACCGGTACCTGTTAGTCCTAACGGGGCAAAAGGAGAAAGAGAGTCATATGGGACGATCCAAGGAGAAACGAAGTAATATGAGACGACCCAAAACCCTCTCTCGACCTGAAATTTATAAGATCATGGGGGGTTTGGCTATAGCCATTGTCCTGGCTTTAGTCCTTTTAAACTTACCTTTCCTTCTCTCTCGGGTATCCAGTAGAGCTATGGGAAAGGAAGATCTTGTAATCAAAGGACAGCATCTCCACTCCCTGGCTGTTCTAGCTGGAAATCCTGAGATCATCCTGGTAGGCGCCCATGGAGGGCTTTTCAAAAGCACTGACGGAGGGAAAACCTGGGAAGTAGTCCCTGGAGGTGTTGCTCAAACGGATGTGATGGGACTTTACGTGCATCAGAAATCCGACCAGGTCATTTATGCCAGCGGCCACGATATCGGGATCATGAAAAGCATCGATGGGGGACGGAGTTGGATTCCCCTCGTCAAAGGGTTGCCTGAACACCCCGATGTCCATGCCATGAGCTCCAATCCCAATAATCCCAACGAAGTGTACATCTGGGTGGTGGGAGCAGGTCTCTTTAAAAGCTCAGATGGAGGAAAAAGCTGGTCTTTGATCAGTCCGGGGTTAGCCAAAATAAATGTGTGGTCTTTAGCGGTCCATCCAGAAAAGCCAGAGACCGTTTATGCCGGAACCAGCGCCGGTTTTTTAGTGACTCATAACAGCGGGATCAGTTGGCAGCCCGTTAAGGAGAGATCCCCTGAGAAACCATTATTTTCTCTGTTGATAGATCCCGAAAATCCGAAAGTGATTTTGGGGGGAACGCAACAAGGAATGCTCAAGACAACGGATGAGGGCTTAACCTGGAGTCCTGTAGAAGGGGTTTGGGAAGACGTGCTGGCTTTGGCCCGGCATCCCATAGAACCTAGGAAGTTCTATGGTTTAACAACTGAGGGTAACATCCTTAAAAGCCAGGATGGCGGGAACACCTGGCAATGAAGGTTATACACCGCCAGGGCTAAAGCCCTGCGGCTTGCAGTTCCAAGAGGGCGTGCGGTATCTGCGGGAGCGTGGACTGCATTAGGCCGTATGACTGGGCGGCCCTAAAACTTATTACTTTAGAGGCATTTAGATCGGCGTCTTCGGTATGAGAACAGTTAAGGCAAGAGAAAAGAGCTCGAGATCTCCGGTTTCGCTTTTCAACGTGGTGGCAAACAGAGCACTCTTTAGAAAAGAATGGCTAAAGCCTAAAGACGCTTCCTCCGAGACTCACCGCTGAGCAAAAGAAGAATGTAACTATTGAGGGTACAATGAGCGGTACGGTTTTGAACCCGGAGTCTGTCAAGTGGCCCTGGCTCCAAAGGTAGCCTGAAGTCTATTCACTTAAAAAGCCTGAAAGTAGACAGAAATGGTTTGAAACCCGCCCCTACAGTCGCATGTTAAATAACATGAGTGAGGAGAATTTTATATCGAGCTCCCAGTATCATGAATAAATTTGATCTTATGGAGCGGTGCATAAGCGTCTAAACTCCCTGCAGCAGCCCCCGCTGCCTCGCTCCTTTATAGGGAGGGAGTAGGGGGAGAGCTGCTGCTCCCAAATCCCATGTCGGATGGGGTTTAGCGCTTTATGCACGGGCCAGGAGGTGTTACATGGCTGTTAGAGATCCCGTATGCCACAGGATGGTGGAAGAAGGGAAGGCTGCGGCTACTTATCAGTATAAAGATAAGACTTTCTATTTTTGTGCTGCGATATGCCGTGATCAGTTTGTACAGAACCCGGAGAAGTTTCTTGATGCGCAACCTGTCCCTGAGCATTTGGAGGAAGTTTCTCCTGAGTCGAAGGGAAAGAGAGAGGAAAAAAATCTTATGCGCATGGATCTCCCTATCCGAGGAATGAGCTGTGCCAGTTGTGTAAGGAAGATCGAAACAGGTCTCTCTAAGTTAAAGGGGGTTAAAGGGATCTCTGTCAATCTTGCCGCTGAGAAGGCGGCTATCCTTTATGATCCTTCTTTGGTCCCTGTAAGCCGTTTGGTCAAGGAGATTGAAGACCTCGGTTATGAAACCCAGCTAGAAGAGGCCATTATTCCTATTCGGGGGATGAGCTGCGCCTCTTGTGTTAATAAGATTGAGACCCGACTCCGTAATCTACCCGGAGTCATGGAAGCTGTGGTCAACCTCGGCACGGAGAAGGCGACGGTGAGATTTCTCCCCGCGCTCCACTCATTAAACGATTTGAGAAAGGTAATCCAGGACCTTGGTTATGAGCCGCTAGAGGTGACCGATGAATCAGCCTCGTTGGATCATGAAAAACAGGCCAGGGAACAGGAGATCCGAAAGTTGGGACTGAAGACCCTGGTGGGTGCCCTCCTCAGCATCCCTCTCATGCTGGGAAGCTTCCCCGAGTGGTTTCCGTGGGTGCCGGAATGGCTTACCAGGCGCGAGGTCCTTTTCCTCCTGGCGACTCCAGTCCATCTCTGGGTCGGGTGGCAATTCCACGTCGGGTTCTGGAAGGCCCTCCGCCACCGTACAGCCGATATGAATACGCTGGTCTCAGTCGGAACCCATGCGGGGTATATTTACAGCACGCTGGTCACTTTCTCTCCCACCCTCTTCGCTGTAGAAGGTCGAACAGGTGGCGTCTACTTTGAGACGGTGGCGATCCTCCATACCCTTATCCTCTTAGGCCGCTTCCTTGAAGCTCGAGCCAAGGGACGTACCTCGGAGGCCATAAAGAAACTCATGGGACTGCAGGCTAAGACCGCACGAGTTGTTCGAGGCGGTCAAGAAGTAGATATCCCTGTGGAGGAGGTTCAGGTAGGGGACCTGATTCTGGTTCGTCCTGGAGAGAAAATTCCCGTGGACGGGATAGTTCGTGAAGGGGCCTCCGCCGTGGACGAGTCCATGCTCACTGGTGAGAGCCTTCCCGTAGAGAAGCGACCCGGCAGTGAAGTGTTCGGTGCTACGCTGAACAAGACCGGCTCTTTCTACTTTGAGGTGACCAGGGTGGGAAAGGAGACGGCTCTGGCTCAGATTATCAAGCTGGTCGAGGCTGCTCAGGGCTCAAAACCTCCAATCCAAAAAATGGCAGATAAGATCGCTGGGGTCTTTGTTCCGATCGTTATCGGGATCGCTCTGGTGAGCTTCGGAGTGTGGTACGTCTGGGGGCCGCAGCCTGCCCTCATCTTTGCCCTGTCGAACTTCATGGCGGTTCTCCTCATTGCTTGTCCCTGCTCTATAGGTCTGGCAGCTCCCACCGCCGTTATGGTGGGGATTGGTAAGGGAGCTGAACACGGCATTCTGTTTCGTGGGGCGGAGGCGCTCGAGTTTGCCTCTAAACTGACTACCGTCGTCCTCGATAAGACTGGAACCCTAACCCAGGGCGAGCCCTCCGTAACGGATATACTAACTGTTAACGGCGTTGATCGGAAGGATCTTCTCCGTTACGCCGCCTCAGCGGAAAAGGGCTCGGAACATCCTTTAGGGGAGGCGATCGTCAAGCGGGCTGGCGAGGAAGGGTTGGCACTGGAGAGTGTGGAAGCCTTCGAGGCCATCCCCGGCCATGGGATAGAGGCGAAGGTGGCAGGCATAAATTTACTTCTCGGAAACCTTAAGTTGATGCGCGAGCGCGAGATTCCACTGAATGGACTTGAGAAGGAGGTCGAGCGATTTGCGGACGAAGGAAAAACTCCCATGTTTGTGACCATGGATGGATACCCAGTCGGGCTTATTGCCGTGGCCGATACCTTAAAGCCCAACTCTAAAGAGGCCGTAGCGGCTTTGCACCACTTGGGATTGGAAGTGGTTATGATCACAGGGGATAACCAGCTCACGGCTGGAGCCATCGCCCGCCAAGTCGGGATTGACCGGATCTTGGCCGAAGTCCTGCCGCAGGATAAGGCCGAAGAGGTCAAGCACCTCCAGGCCGAGGGGAAGGTCGTAGCCATGGTGGGAGACGGTATTAATGATGCCCCGGCCTTAGCCCAAGCCGATATAGGAATCGCTATTGGTACAGGGACCGATGTAGCTATGGAAGCGTCAGATATTACCCTTATCACGGGAGACCTGCAGGGCGTCGTTACTTCCGTCATACTCTCTAAGCGGACCATGCGGATCATGAAGCAGAACTTCTTCTGGGCCTTCATTTACAACACGATTCTGATTCCCGTTGCAGCAGGAGTTCTTTATCCGGTTGCTGGGATTCTTATGAGCCCCGTTCTGGCTGGGGCGGCCATGGCCTTTAGCTCGGTGTCGGTAGTTTCAAACTCCCTGAGACTGCGAAGATTTCGTCCGAGCTTGTGATGGAGGTAAGGGAAGGGGACCGATAGGAAAAACCAGGAGGAACTGGGATGAGCCAAGAGATCCAACGGAAAACCAGAGAGGCGTTACGAATTGGATTTGTTATCTTTACCATTGGTGTATTCCTCATAGGCTTTTGGCTAACCGTTACCAACCCTTCAGCTAATGCCCCCTTTGAAAGGTGGTATGGGAACTGGCCAGGGGTCGTCACTGCCACCATCATCTTCCTCTTTTTCATTTTCTTCTTGACCCGTCCTCGCAGGCCGAAGGACTGGCGAGGTACGGGACTTACCACCGCTTTCTTTCTCAGCCTTTTTACTGAAATGTTTGGCATCCCCCTAACTATTTACCTTTTGGCCCCTCTTTGGGGGGTTGAACCGCGGATGTTTGGCATGCACGAGAGTCATCTTTGGGCCTATCCCCTGTCTCGCACAGGAGTTATGGACTTAGAGACCGGAGTTTATCTGGTGATGGTGGTAAGCACCGGCCTGCTGGTCTTAGGATTTACCTTGCTCGCCTTGGGATGGAAGGAGGTTTATCGGGGACAAGGGGAGCTGGTTACCACAGGTATTTATGCCAAACTGCGTCATCCCCAGTACCTGGGATTAATTTTGATTGTCATCGCTTTCTTAATTCAATGGCCGACGCTTCTTACAGTGCTCCTGGCTCCTTTTCTTGTTGCCCGGTATATCCACCTGGCCAAGGAGGAGGATGAGGAGTTGGCAGAGAAGTTCGGAGAGGATTTTAGACGGTACCAAATATGCAGCGAGTTTTGGGTTAGGATGCCTGACCGGGGTCGGCTTATCAAACGAAGAAGCAGGGCTTATTCCCACAGAAGAGTGGAAACGAAAAACCTTAGGGGAGAAGTGGTATCCTTCGGAGACGTATGATGCGGCCATCGGTCAGGGTTTTGTCTCAGTGACCCCACTTCAAATGGTCAGTATGGTTTCAGCAGTGGCCAATGGGGGAACCTTATACAAGCCCATGCTGGTTAAGGAGATATGGGACAGTGATGATCGGATGGTAAAAGTATTTAAGCCGGAAATTATTCGGAAAATCCCCATAAAAGAAGAGAACTTGAAAATTATCCGTAGAGGCCTGTGGGCGGTGGTCCATGGAGATCGTGGTACCGGAAGGAAGTCTCGTATAGAAGGACTAGATGTAGCTGGTAAAACCGGAACGGCACAAGTTGCTTGAGAAGCCTGAAAAATGCGGAGGCTCTCTTTAACAGGAGAAGGGTTCCCCTGTATGAGGGCGCTAAAACTCATGGAAGCCTTATTTAAGATGCTTTTTCTAGTAGCCGCATTTACCCTTTTAACGTCCAGCGATGTCCTCAGCCATGAGGTTGTCGAACATTCGGATCCAGAACTCCTTATTGGCTGGCAGATCTGGCTCCATCTGACCATCCAATGGACCCATTTGGTAGCCTTCTCCCTATGGTTAGGTCTGAGTGCTGGAACTCTCCTATTGGGGATAAAGCCATCGCTGGATCAACTGCTTTATAGTTCCTGGATTCTTCTCTTGGTTATTCTTGCTACAGGTACCTACAATATGGAGTGGAGCGCCGGCATATCGAAAACCCCCACCCTCTTACTACTTCCCTTGTTGGAGAGGATTCCTTACGGGGTTACCTATACAGTTATTTTGGCCATCAAGTTAGGGTTTTATACTTTGACGGTTATCATTACCTTGATCCTTACCTTGCTTCATCTTCAAGGGCAGGTCGATAAGAATAAATTGCGACAGATTTTCCTTTCCTCCGGGGCGTTTCTTGGAGTATTCATAGCCTTTATGACCTCTATAGTGCTGCTCTTCCACGAAGTCGCGGATCTGTGGCCAACTGCGCTTCACTCTTCGGGTGGGGTTGTAGGGCCGGAGGGCCCACGAGGCCAAATTGGAGCGGATCAGAATGTTCCTCCTCCTAACGACTTCCGGCCGCTGGCAACTCAGACTGTATGGATAGATATTGGTGTACGCTGGGTTCACCTGCTAGGATTTGGCTTGTGGTTAGGGGGTAACGCGGTAGCCCTGGTTTTTAATCGTATATCGCCCGGACGATTTCTCTTGTACTCCTGGATTGCCCTAATCATTCAGGTTCTCTCCGGGATTGCCAGCATGGGGCGTTGGACCCCGTTTTACCTCTCCCCCTATGCGTGGAATCTCGACGAACTATCTCACCTTCGTTTTGGGAGGATCTACACACTTTTTATGGCCACAAAGCACATCTTAGTCATAATGGCTATAAGCCTGACGGTGATTATGACTGTCCGATACCACAGAATCCACAGCAAGAAGGGAACTGATCAACTCGGCCTTCAGCCCTTTGTCGTTGTGGGCTTCTTCCTAGGCCTTGCTATCGGATATATCATGATCATTGTTCTGTTACTTCACGAGGGTGTCGATCACGCGCTGTGAGGAGGAGTCTTATGAAAAGGCTCAAGGAGCGAAAACTAAAGAAGCCCCTGTTAAGGAGAATATCTGGGTCCGAGTTGAGTAAAAACTGTTCTAAGGGGATTGCCAATTCCGGATTGCAGAGATTCCGCTAACTCTTTAGCTACAAAGACACTAAGCCTGTCCTGAGCTTGTCGAAGGGACACCAAGGGCCACTAAGTTTTATATTTTCTTAGTGATTCTTTAGGCTTTTGTGACTTTGTGGCTGTGGAAGGAAATTGTTAACAAAGCCGATGAAAAAAATTTACCTACCTGCCTATGGAATTATGACTGCGGTCCTGACCCTTCTGCTGATCCTAGCTGTTGTGACTTATCGTAACATTCAAGCCGAGAAGCAGTGGGTGGAGGATACGTTGCAGCGCGAGGGGTTAGCTCTGATCCGTTCCTTTGAAGCTGGAACCCGAACCGGAATGATGGGAGTTAGCTGGCAACGAAGCCAGATTCAGAGATTGATTGAGGAGATGGCTAAGGAGCCGGATGTGGCTTATATAATCATCCTGGGGGATAAAGGGGAAGTCTTGGCCCACAGCCAGCCGGAGAAAGTTGGGACTTTTATTCAAGAGCCCTCCGGGTTGGGAAAGGAGAATACTCTAGTAGCTCGAGTCCGTGAGTTTCCTGGTGTTGGAAAGGTTTATGAAATCATAAAACACTTTAACCCCCTTCAATTTCCAGACATGACCACCCCTATGAGCCAGATGGAAAAGATGATGGAAGAGATGATGAGCGTAGGTAGGATGGGAAAGCAGGAAGAGGAAGTACAGGAGGGAGGTCAGAAGGCAGCCCTGGAGAGATGGGTCCAGTGGTGCGGGGGGATCTCCAGGCATCAAAACCAGGTGATTCTGCTGGGGCTCAAGATGGGAACTTTTGAGGAGGTTCAATCTCAAAATATTAAACAGGCTCTTCTGATGGCTGTAGTTCTTCTGCTGGTTGGATCTGCCGCCCTTTACTTTATCTTTGTGGCCCAGAATTACCATCTGGTGAACCGAACCCTGGGCCAGATGAGAACCTACACCCAGAATGTGGTGGCGAGTATGGCCGACGGACTCATTTCCCTGGATTCCCAGGGAAATGTGGTTACAATCAATCCGCAGGCTGCGCAAATTCTTGGGCTTGAGGAAAAAACTGTCCAAGGGAGAGATATTCGGGAAGTCCTGGAGGTAGAGGGACTGAATCTTGACAAGATGCTGAGATCTGGAAAAAAAATGCTCGAAAAGGAAGTGACCTATCAGACCTATAAAGGTATAAAAGTTCCCCTCAGCCTGAGTCTGACTCCGCTTCGAGATGAAGAAGATCAGTCCATCGGAGCAGTCGTCCTTCTTCGGGACCTACAGGAAATCAAAGAGCTTCAAAAGCAGGTGGAGAGATCCGAACGATTGGCAGCGCTGGGGAAGCTAGCAGCTGGAGTGGCCCATGAAATCCGGAACCCGCTAAGTTCCATCAAGGGATTTGTTCAATATTTTCAGCGCAAATTCCATTTCCAGGGAGAGGATCAGATCTATGCTTCGGTTATGATTTGTGAAGTAGATCGGTTAAACCGAGTGATCTCAGATCTCTTGGATTTTGCCAGGCCTAAAGAACCTCAACTAGCTCTCCATTCCATGGTAGAGATCCTCCAACATGCTTTAAAACTGGTGGAATCGGATCTGAAATCACGAAATATTAAGGCTAGCTTCAGTTCTATGACAGATCTTCCCCTGGTTCAAGTGGACCGGGACCAGATGACTCAGGTCTTTTTGAACTTGTTTTTAAATGCCTTAGAGGCTATGGGTCCTGAAGGGGAGCTGACTATAGCGGTGGGGTCTGATAAGGATCGGGGACAGATAGAGGTTCGTATCTCAGATACCGGCACTGGAATTTCGGCGGAAAATCTTCCCAAGATCTTCGACCCTTTTTTTACCACCAAGAAGAAAGGAACGGGATTGGGATTAGCCCTGGTCTACCGAATCCTGGAAGCTCATGGGGGAGAAATCCGGGTAGAAAGTCAAGAGGATAAAGGGACCACCTTTATGGTTCATATACCGATCAACGGATTATAACTGTTCAGCCACAAAGACACTAAGGCACTAAAAAACTTAGTGTACCTTCGTGTCTTAGTGCCTTTGTGGCTGAACAGTTACAACAGAGCATGACGAAAATTCTCCTTGTGGATGACGATGAAGCTCACCGGCTCATGCTGAAGGCTATTCTAAAGGATGAGGGCTATCAGGTCTTTGAAGTAGATGATGGTTTAAAAGCGGTAGAAGCTGTTAAAGGGGAGTTCTACGATCTGATTCTCATGGATGTGCGAATGACGGAGATGAGTGGAATCGAAGCCTTACAAGAAATTAAGAAGATTCGTCCGGGAATTCCCGTGCTGATCATGACCGCCTATGGCTCCATTAAATCGGCTGTGGAGGCCATGAAACTGGGAGCTTACGACTATCTGACCAAACCTCTAGATACTGATGAATTAAGGTTGACCATTGCTCGAATCTTGGACCATCATCGGCTTCAAGCAGAGAATCTCCAGTTACGGGAGCGTCTGGCTAACCGGTTTGATTTCTCTCAAATTGTTGGAAAAAGCAAAAAGATGCAGGATCTCTTTGAAATGATAGCTTTAGTCGCTCCCAGTGATGCTACTGTGCTCATCTCAGGGGAGAGTGGAACTGGCAAGGAGCTCATCGCCAACGCCATCCATCAAAATAGTCCCAGGAAGGATAAACCTTTCATTAAAGTCAACTGCGCGGCTTTACCGGAGACTCTCTTGGAGAGCGAGCTGTTCGGTCATGAAAAAGGAGCTTTCACTGGGGCTATCCATCGAACGAAAGGTCGGTTTGAGTTGGCCAATGGAGGAACTCTCTTTCTGGACGAAGTAGCTGAAATGTCTCCTGCCACCCAGGTTAAGCTGCTCCGGGTTCTTCAGGAACAAGCGTTCGAGCCCTTGGGTGGAGGGAAGACCCTTCAGGTGGAGGTGCGGATCCTGGCAGCCACTAATAAAAACTTAGAAGAAGAAGTTCACAAGGGTCGTTTTCGGAAGGATTTGTTCTATCGGCTCCATGTCGTTCCGGTCTACGTACCCCCTTTGAGGGAGCGAAAAGAAGATATTCCGTTGCTGGCAGGCTATTTTCTCTCTCGGTACCGAGAGAAAAATAACCGGGATATCAAGGGGTTTACTCCCCGAGCTATAGACCTTCTCGTACGTTATGATTGGCCTGGGAACGTTCGAGAGCTGGAAAATGCTGTTGAACGGGGAGTGATTCTGTGTCGGGGAGACTATCTAACTCCCGAGGAACTTCCCTTGGCCCTTCAGGCTTTAGACAAAATGTCAACAGAGGAAGGACCAGAGGTCACAGCTAGCTGTTCTGTAAGTGAGATGGAAAAAAGGCTGATCCTCAAGACCCTGGAGCAAACGGGCGGAAATCGGACCAGAGCCGCGGAGTTGCTGGGGATTAGCCGGCGGACGTTGCAGTACAAGTTAAAGGAGTATGGGATCCATTGATTAAGAAGGAGCGCGAAAAAATTTCGCAGTCAGATCCCTACCTACCTCCTAAAATTGAGCAATATTTTCTCATCTCTATAGAATATTGCAGTATTGTGGATGGTTCTCAAAATCACGGACATATTAATTATTTAATTTTGAAAGGGTTGTAGTCTCAGAGGAATTTCCTTCCGTGTTTGGTACGGATCCTGCTTCTCTTATTCTAGAGAAAACAATAGTTTGATTGGTTCACCATTTATATAACAGGAGGTTAAAACGATGAAGAAAATTACCATGATCCTAGTTTCTTTGGGGCTAGTTTTAGGGATCGGTGGTTATACCTTTGCCCAAATGAGCGGTGGCATGATGGGTCAGGGAGGTATGGGCATGACGGGCGGCGGTATGATGGGTCCAGGGAGTATGGGTAATATGATGGGCCGCGGCATGATGGGCAGCAATATGATGGGCGGGGGTATGATGGGTGGCGGGGGTATGATGGGTGCTGGACAAGGTGGAGATATGATGCAGAATATGATGGACCAATGCTCCCGAATGATGGGGATGATGGGGCAAATGAGGGGGCAGATGAGTCAGCCTGGTGCAACAGCCCAACAACCCTCTGAACCTCTGACCCAAGACCAGGCCAGGGAGAGGGTAGAAAAGTATTTGAATTCCCTAGAAAATCCCAATTTGAAGGTTGGAAATGTCAGCGAGACAGATACTACTTATGAAGTAGAAGTGGTTACCAAAGATAACTCCTTGGTGAACAAGGTGCTCGTAGATAAGAAGACCGGCCAGATGAGAACTCAGTACTAAAACCAGGAAGAATAAACATGATGATGACGTTGGACGTGATGGCGTAACTGCCTTTAACGTCCAACGTCCAACATTTTACCTTTCTTGTATCAAATATCAAAACTCGAAGAAAGGAAAACTCAAATTTCGATATAAGATTTGAACCTTGAAAGCCCCGTAGGGGTGATCTGTTTGTAGCAGAGGATTCTTTAGATTTCCTCCTCTAAGCTCCGTAGGAGCGACCTGTTTAGGATCAAGGAGCTTCTTCAACAGGTCGCTCCTACGGAGCTTGGTTGATGTGGCTTATAGGCTTTGCTATAAGCAGGTCGCTCCTACGGAGCTTTGAAGGTTTACTCCTTATATCGAAATTCGAGGAAAGGAAAAAATAAAAGTTGACAATGGGTGGGGAGTATTATACCCTTAATCTAGGTTCATTGGTTTGAATTTACGTCAGTTGGTTCTAATGCCTATGAGTCAGATGGGCCGAAGAAAACAAATTTTAGGCATATGCCTCTTGGTGCTTTTGGCTGCTGGGATCAGTTGTGGCTACGTAATCCTCTTCACGTATCTCTGCTGTTCTTCCACCTCCGGACCTTATCATCTCTCTGACCTCCTGGATTGCGGTTTGTTACCTGCTACAGTAGCCCTTGAAGCCAGCCTTTCTGTGCTATTCGGCTTGATTCCTCTCTTTTTCTTACCTCTAACCCCTCTCATTCCTCATCTATCAGAGTTCATTGATTCCCTTTATCGACCCCCTCGGTTAGCCACTTACCTTTCGTAGCCTGTCTTTTTCCAATTCCCATAACTGTTTTAAGCTATTGGCCTTCGTTATTTCAAGTTCAGGCTTTACTTGTTCATAAGCCTGAACCATCAACTTTAGAGGAATAGCCTTCTGGATCTGCAGGAAAAAACATAATGGGAAGATACATATGCTTAAAAAAATCATGTTAGGGATTCTTATTTTGGTCTTATTGAACGGAATAACCCTTTGGGCGGAAGAAGATCTCTTTGCCAAGGCGGGGGTGCAGAAGATCCAGGAGAAGATTGAAGCCCCGGACTTTACCCTGAAAAACTTGGAGGGGCAGGATGTGAGTTTAAAGCAGCTTCGGGGTAAGCTGGTATTTTTAAACTTCTGGGCCACCTGGTGCGGCCCGTGTCGCATTGAGAAACCGACCATGGAAAAACTCTATCATGAGTTTAAGGACAAGGGTCTAGTTATTTTGGCCGTTTCCATCGATCTGGGGGATTCGCTCCAGTTGGTTAGATCTTATTATGAAAAGTATAAATACAGCTATGGATCGTTATTGGATCCTGAGAACACAGTAGCGAAGATGTATGCAGTGCGCGGGCTTCCTACAACGTATTTGATTGATAGAGAGGGGTATATTATCGGATTGGCTATAGGAGCACGGCTGTGGGATAAGGAAGGGGCCCGAAAGCTAATAACCAACTTGCTTGAAAAGCCTCAGAAATAAATGGATACATCAAGGCTTAAACGGTTTTACAATCCGTTACAGGATCTGGGGTCTAGGAGTTAGGAATTCCTTAACCCCTACTCTAATCCCTAAAGGACTATGTTAAAGGATATAATACTTGAATGGTACGTTTTTCTAAGTAAATTCTATGCAGCTATTGCTGATCCCATGATGAATGTGAGCAACTCCATTAATGTCCCAATTCTAAGCGCGTTTCTGTTGGGGGTTCTGGGAACTACGGCTCCCTGCCAGTTGACCACCAATGCCACTGCCATTGCCTATGTATCCCGACGATTGACTAACCCTTTCCAGGCTGCTAGAACCGCTTTGGCTTACCTGTTAGGGAAGGTCCTGGTTTATTCCTTGGCTGGCGGTTTAATCGTCTTCCTCGGAACTCAGGCCCAGGCTCTCTCCATCCCGGTGATCGTCGTGGTGAAAAAAGCTTTAGGTCCTCTCATGGTACTGGTCGGGCTGTATATGTTGGGTCTGTTTAAATTGCGAATATCCCTGGGACAGGGATTCAGCCAGTGGCTGGAAAAACGAGCTCAACAGCAAAGTACCCTGGGGGCTTTTCTCCTGGGTGTGGCTTTTTCCTTTGCCTTCTGCCCAACCCTGTTCCTGCTGTTTTTCAGCATTGTCATTCCTTTGAGCCTATCTGCCACTGGAGGCTGGCTCTTCCCGGCCATCTTTGCACTGGGCACAACCCTACCCCTCCTGGTTTTTACGTCGATCTTTCTCTTTGGGTCTGAGCTGGCAGAGTTCTATGTGAAAAAAATGAAATATCTGGATAGGTATGTACGTCGAATAGCCGGGGTCATTTTCCTGTTAGCAGGGGTTAATGATACCTTTCTTTATTGGGTTGTATGAAGTCAAAGGTGAAAGGTTAAAAGTTAGAAATACTTTTCACCCTTCACCTTTCACTTGCCGTAAGGAGGTACCTGTTATGGCAACACAAGCCACGGAAAGATATTGTCCGATTTGCGGACGGGAGGTTCAAGATCTAAACATTAAACGATTCGGAGAGTACTTATGCTCAGAGGAGCATGCGGAAGAATATGTCAAGGAGGTTCGAGCTCAGCGAGCCGGAGTAACCCAACCCAGATCTGAGCCGGAAGAACAAGCTAATTATAGATCCCGTCGTCGAGGCGGGTGTTGTTAACTTAAACTTTTAATGAGGAGGGGGAATATGAACTGCTGTAATAAGAACAAGGATAGTAAAAATAACCATGGCAAGCATAATCGACAGATGGGTATGAAGGACAAGAATAACCAGCAAATGGGTATGAAAGATATGCTCAAGATGGCAGCTTGTTGTGGAGGTCCTCTGGCAGGGGCTGCTATCCTGGGCGCTTTCGGAATTAATGCCAGTTTCCTACTTTTATTAGCCTGTCCTCTCATGATGGGGTACATGATGTGGATGATGGGGAGGATGCAATCAACCGAAGACCAGGCTTCAGAAACAGAGAAACCCCTTGAGGAAGCTTCATCTGAACCTGTCAAACAACTTCCCCAAAGGCCGGTCAAAGAGCTGCCTAGCCCATCCAAAGTTTCGAAGATTGCCTTGGAGAAATTATCCAAAGAAGAGGCCCAAAGCTCAGGTGAAAGAAAGGTTGACGAGGAGAAGGTCCAAACGACAGTTGTGACGGAGATTAAACCAGTACCTGTTAGTCCTAATGGGACGAAAGGAGAAACGGAGTAATATGCGACGACCAAAAACACTCTCTCGATCTCAAATTTATAAAATCATCGGGGGCTTGGCTTTAGTCCTTCCTTTAATAAAGGACGAGGAGAGATAGAAGATGAAGGATTAAGCACCCTTTTTTGTAAGGGCTGAGGGCTTTCTAAAGATTAGGAGGTCTAAACAAACTATGGCTAATGAAACCACAGTCGTAAAACCAGCGGCTGCAGAAGTGAAAAAGATGCCAGTCAAAGAGACAGCCGTTATCGAAGAGGCGCCAACCGAGGGGAAATGGAGTCTACTTTCACGCAGGGATTTTCTTACCCGGGCTGCTTGGGCAGGGTTTGCTATAAATTTTCTAGCTGCCACCCTTGCCTCCCTTCGGTATATGTTTCCCCGGGTTCTTTTTGAGCCTTCCCCCGTTTTCAAAGCTGGCTTTCCCCACGAATATGCGGTGGGAGAGGTGAATGAACGATTTAAACAATCCCAGCGGGTATGGGTCGTTCGGGAGAGCGGCGGCTTTTATGCGCTCTTGGCTATCTGTACCCATTTAGGATGTACTCCCAACTGGTTCCCGTCGGAAGATAAGTTTAAATGTCCCTGCCACGGAAGCGGGTTCCGAAGGACCGGGATCAACTTTGAGGGTCCTGCTCCTCGGCCCTTGGAACGAATCAAGATAACTTTGGCGGAGGATAGGCAGATTATGATAGATAAAAGCGTCACGTTCCGCCATGAAAGGGGCGAATGGAATAAACCCGGTGCTTACTTACCTATGAAGGCCATTGCGTACACGAATCCAACGGACCTTACGAGTAAAGCCTAAATAGAACGGCAAATATCAGATTGTATTTGGGATCTAAATCTTTCGTAATTGGGGTCGTCCCTACCGCCTAGGAGAAGGGAGCGTATACGAGCAGGGTTACCAGTACGCTCGTGGCTGAGGATCAGAGGGTCCCCGGGTGAAGGTCGCTGGGCAATTTGACAGCCCAGGACTTCTCGTAAAATCAAACCAGCTTCTACCAATCCTCAATTTACAGAACGAGGGCTGAAAAACGTGTTTCGGGTCTGCGGTCGGGATGATCAACAAGGAGCAAAGATTTGGGGTTGAACACGATTTTTGTCAGCGGGGATAGTATGTTTGTTTTTCCAGGAATTTATAGATGATGCCGGTCCTGCTGCTGAGGGGACGTATATCAGTTTCACTCCAGACCAGGAAAAGATTCCAGAGGTTCAGCCCTTCACCAAGAAGTTTAAGGAAAAGTTCCCGAAGGCCAAGGAAATAGGGGCGTATACCATTTACAGCTATGTGGCGACGAATATTCTCCTGGAGTCCATCCAAGCAACCAACAGTACAGATGGAAAGAAATTAATCGATTATCTTCACAAGATCAGGTTCAACACGGCGTTAGGACCGATTCAGTCTAATTGGAGCTTATATCAGTAAGAATAACATTTTGGTCCATGTGTCCTTGCGAGCGAAGCAATCTCTTCCAAGCTTTGAGATTGCTTCGTCGCTCTCGCTCCTACTAAGAAAACCTCTTAGGGTTTCTTGTAGAAAGAATGATCCTGAAAGGATCATGGGCAGCTCACAATGACATCTCTTCTTGCGGACCAAAATGTTATGCCTGGCTTATATCATAGCTGTAAGGAAAAAGTAAAAAAGGAGTTGACAATGAGCGGAGAATATCATATGCTTAACTTAAACTTAGCGGGTTAAATTTAAATTAGCGAGTTCTAATGCCTTATGAATCGGATAGGCCGAAGAAAACAACTTTTAGGTATAGGTCTCTTGGTGCTTCTGGTTGTTGGGATCGGTTGTATCTACATAACCCTTTTCCTACATCTCTGCTGTTCTCCCACTTCTGGACCTTATCACCTTCCTGACCTCCTGGATTGCGGTTTGTTACCCAGTACAGCAGCCCTTGAAGTCAGCTTTTTGGTGTTATTCGGTTTGATTCTTCTCTTTTTCTTACCTCTAACCTGTCCCATTCCTCATCTCTCAGAGTTCATCGATTCCCTTTTTAAACCCCCTCGGTTAGCCACTTACTTTTCGTAATCTACCTTTTTCTCATAATCGTTTTAGGTTGAAGCTATTTTATCGCCTGACCACCGTCTCCGTAAAACTGAATCGAATTCTACATAAGGAGGCTTCATTATGGGCGGAGAGATTTCTACATTGGCCGCTTTTGTGGGAGGACTTATCTCGTTTCTATCTCCTTGTGTTCTTCCATTGGTTCCGGCTTACTTAGCTTTTACCTCAGGAGTTTCCATAGATGAAATGCGAACCTCAAGGGATCGTGGGAAGGTTCTAAAAAAAACCATTATCAGCTCTCTCACCTTCATTCTCGGTTTTTCCGTGGTGTTTGTTTTATTAGGTGCCACAGCCACCGCCCTTGGGCAGTTACTCCTGTCCAAGGTGAACATTTTGAGCAAAGTAGCCGGGATTGTCGTTATCGTTTTTGGATTGCATTTACTGGGCTTGTTCAAGATAAGGTTCCTAAATTATGAGAAAAAATTCCACCCTACAAGTAGAAGAAGGTCTCAAGTAGTGCGCTCTTTTTTACTGGGATTGGCCTTCGCCTTTGGTTGGACGCCGTGCATAGGTCCCATTTTAGGAACCATTTTATTTTTAGCCGGAGGTCAGGATACGGTAAGGAAAGGTATTATCCTTCTTTCTGTGTACTCCGTTGGACTTGGGCTTCCTTTCCTTTTGACGGCCATTGGAACCAGTGCATTTATGGATTTTTTTAATAAGATCAAGAAATATTTTGGGATTGTAGAAAGGTTTAGTGGGGTCTTTCTACTCCTGGTAGGGATTCTCATCTTCACCAATCGGTTTACTCTATTGGCTAGTAAGCTGGCTGAGTGGTTTCCCTGGTTACTAAAACTAGGTTAAGGAGGTAGCTTTTGATAAACCAGAAAAAGATGTTTCGTGATCGGTTTGTACAAGACCCGAAACCGAGGAATAGCTTTATGAAATGGATTTCGGATTTCATCTTTCAGATTGCAGGGATTCCGCAGTCTGCTAACTTAAAAAGCCTGAAAGTAGACAAAAAGGACTACTTTCAGGCGTTAAGGGGGGCTATAAAAGGATGCTGCTTACAAGGTTTATTTCTTTAGGATACCTCTTATTAGGAATGGTTGTTTTTGCCTTGACAGGATGTGTGAATAAAAGGGATCTGGACGAGATCAAGACAACCCAGCAAGCCATTTTGATCAGGCTGGAAAAGCTGGAAAAAGGACGAGGGGCTGCAACCTCTGCTTATACTCCATCGCCTTCTTCTGATACAAGCTCAAGCAAAGAGTTGGAAGAGATCAAGGCTTTGCAGAAGGAGATCCTAGCTAAGTTGGATAACATCATCAAAGAAGAGGCCTCCGTTTTCCCCCAACTTCGCAAAGCCCTGCAAGCTAGAGAGGCCGCAGAGATCGACTACTCTAAGGTTTATACCATCCCCATCGGCCATTCGCCTGTGAAGGGACCAGACGCAGCGCCTATCGTCATGGTGGAGTTTTCAGATTTTCAATGCCCTTTTTGTACCAAAGCAGCTCCGGTGGTCCAGCAAGTTTTAAACACCTATCCCGATCAGGTGAAGTTTGTTTATAAGCACTTTCCTATACAGAATATCCATGAGCATGCTATGAACGCAGCAAAAGCGTCTGTGGCGGCCCATAAGCAGGGAAAGTTTTGGGAGATGCATGATCTGTTATTTAAGCACTCTCCGGACTTGGCCGAGGAGAAACTGATGCAGTATGCCCAGAGTTTAAATCTGGATATGGAGCGGTTCCAGAAAGATTATGCTTCGTCGGAGGTAGAGAAGGAAGTGGAGGAGGATCTCAAGTTAGGTGAGGAGGTACAGATCCGCGGGACTCCCACCTTCTTTATGAACGGGAAACGGCTGCCTTCCTGGGCTTTTGAAGCTTTTCAGGAGGCGATCAAGGAGGCGTTGGGGAAATAGACCGTAATAAACTTATGAGCCATCAACATCTTAAAAAATTACAACTCAAGATTCATGGCATGCACTGCACAAGCTGTGAAGTCTTGATCGAGCGTAAATTTAAAGGAATTTCAGGTATAGAAAAAGTGAAGGTCAGCCATGCAAACGGTAAAGCAGAGGTCTACTACACTCAAGAACCCGAGCTCGACAAGTTGCGGAATGTACTTAAAGGAGATGGCTATGGCGTTTCATGGTGGCAGGATGATCATTCGGGTGCCCGAGGGGGGCTACACAAAAACACCCAGAAGGATTATCTGGAAATTGGGGCGATTGTTCTTATTATTACTGCCGCCTACTTTATACTCCGGCAATTGGATGTCGTACCGAAGAATATTGGTATTTCAGACAATATGAGCTACGGGTTTGTATTTTTGATTGGACTTGTAGCGGCGCTCTCCACATGTATGGCAGTGACCGGAGGACTTCTATTGGGAGTAGCAGGGAAGTATAACGAAAAATATCCTACACTCACAGGCTTTCAGAAGTTTAAACCTCATCTATACTTCAATATGGGACGTGTAGCTTCCTATGCGATATTAGGCGGAGCGGTCGGCGCGCTGGGATCCGTATTTACCTTTTCACCCAAAGCAGCTGGTTTTGTAACCCTACTTGCAAGTCTTGTCATGATTTTATTAGGATTCCAATTGCTCAAGCTTTTCCCCCGGCTCAAGCGATTCTCTCCGCGAATGCCAAAATTTCTGGCGCACAAAATTCAGGATTTAGTGAGCCATGACAGTAAGGGGGCACCTTTCTTGCTCGGCGCTTCCACATTCTTTTTGCCTTGCGGCTTTACGCAGGCGCTCCAGCTCTATGTGCTCGCTAAGGGAGATTTTCTGACAGGCGCCTTAACGATGCTTGCGTTCTCGCTTGGCACGCTCCCA
>Ga0073934_10002277_pt1 | contig 40957 bp, 21 predicted proteins | sample LarsenN4metaG_FD_76834 | JGI IMG/M metagenome (GOLD analysis project Ga0073934, IMG submission 76834) | Hot spring sediment bacterial and archeal communities from British Columbia, Canada, to study Microbial Dark Matter (Phase II) - Larsen... ...
GGTTTCAGTTACTCAAACGCATCCAATCTCACGCTGATATTGCGGCTCATTTTGGGTTCGATATTGACCTCAAACCTCGCTTAGAATCGGCTTATTGAGAATGCTGCAAGATCTCAGTTAACGTAAAATCGCACGTTTGTCAGTCCCAGGGCTTGTGCTTTTGTGCGGGCTGTCGCGATCGCCTCCTCAGACAAGTCATAGCCTTTAAATCGACTTTGAGGAAATAAAGTTGCCATTCTATTCAAGGCATAACCACTGCCACAGCCGATGTCTAAGACATCTATTCCTTGCTGGAGGGCTTTGACTAAACCAGGAACCAAAGGTAGCACTGCTTCATCTAAGGCTGAAACAACGGTTTGCGCACTTTCTTCTGCCATTACCTGATGAAAGCGCTGATAAGCAGAGTAGGGAACCCCACCGCCGTGGTAGAAGCAATCAAGAATTAAGTCTTCAACCGTTGCCAGGATGGGAAAAAACTGAAATGAGATGGCGAAATTATTGGGTGCTGCCTTACGGGTCAAAAAGGCTTGATGCTCTGGCGGAAGCAAATAGGTGCGCCCAGCTGGGTTGTATTCTACAAAACGGCCTGTCACCATTGCTCCTAGCCACTCGCGTACGTAGCGTTCGTTTAAGCCTGCGGCATCAGCAATCTGCTGGCTGGTGGCAGGGGGTAAGGTGGCAAGCGTGTCGAACAATCCAGTTTGATGCCCAATCGAGATCATTAACGAGATCGCACTGTGATTCAGAATGTTTAACAGCCCTTCAGCGAAGGCATCGGCCTTAGCATGATCGAAGTGAGTTGGGGCAATTTGGGTATTCATGGGGCTTCTCCTTACTTGGATGATTCCAGCTTAATCACGCAGGCGTTCCCAAATCGTTGCCAAACCGTTCCGTGGGCCAGTCTGTTGCCAAAACCACCGCTATTGCTGACTCCAAGCGTTTTTATAACAGGCAGTTATGACTGTATCGTTTGGGGTCGCCTTATTGTTTCGGCTTTCTGGATCAAACCATCGATTTTGGTTAAGCCAACACCTTTAAGATGCTTAAAGGGCAAGGATTTACGTTAGCGACTTGGGGTGAAAGCGAGCAGAGGGGCGGTTTTTTGAGTACACTCCTAAAGCAAATGTTTAACTGGGGTCGATCGCCCCTGAGTCTGAATGTACCTTCGATCGCTGCACCTGCGCCAGTTTCGTAACTACCGTGAGCAACGGGTGGCGTTTTCGGCTGCGAAGACGATCTTACTGGGAGAAAATGCACAAGGTAAATCGAATCTGTTGGAGGCGATTGAGTTATTAGCGACCCTGCGATCGCACCGCACACACCGCGATCGCGATTTGATTTTAGACGGGGCAACTGCAGCCATGATTACGGCTCAAGTCGAGCGCGACTTGGGGGTGGCTTCGCTGGCGATCGCCTTGCGGCAGGGGAGTCGGCGGCTGTTGACGGTCAACGGCGAAAATCTACGGCGTCAAACCGATTTTTTAGGCACGCTGAATGCGGTGCAATTTTCTAGTTTGGATCTGGAGCTGGTGCGGGGGAGTCCTGAGTTGCGCCGCCATTGGTTAGATGGTCTGTTGATTCAGCTTGAGCCGGTTTATGCCAACTTGTTGCAGCAGTACAACCATGTTTTAAAGCAGCGCAATGCATTGTTAAAAGATCGGCAGCGATCGCTAGCACGGGAGCAAGCGACAAATCGCTCCTATCAACGTCAAGATGCTGGCACCCAGGCGCAGGTGGCTGCTTCAGAAGAAAATTTGGGTGTTAACTTTACTGAACAGTTGGCGCTCTGGGATGCTCAATTGGCGATCGCGGGAACACGAGTAATTCGGCGGCGATCGCGGGCGATTCAACGGGTTGCTCCCCTTGCCCAGCACTGGCACGAGGCAATTAGCGGTAGCCAAGAGTCGTTGACGCTTACCTATTTGCCCAGTGTCGCTGCTGAGCCGGATGACCCGCAGGTGATTCAGCAAAAATTTTTGGAGCGCTTGCAAGAACGGGCGATCGCAGAACAGTTTCAAGGTACAACCCTGGTTGGCCCCCACCGGGATGAGATCGAATTTGTGATTAATCAGGCAGCCGCACGGCAATATGGCTCGCAGGGGCAACAGCGTACGCTAGTGCTGTCTCTGAAGCTGGCTGAGTTGCAGTTGATTGAGGCGGTGATTCAAGAGCCACCGTTGCTTTTGCTGGATGACGTACTGGCTGAGTTAGACCTCAATCGCCAGAATCAATTGTTGGATGCGATTCAAGATCGGTTTCAAACGGTGATTACAACAACGCATCTGGGGGCTTTTGATGCGGAATGGTTGAAATCTTCTCAAATTTTTACGGTGAAGGCGGGTCAATTAGTTGAAGCTGAGGAATAGAAATTAAATCAGTTCGATGTTTGCTAGAGGCGGGTTTTGCTGTTAAATCCATTCTCCATTCTAAGGTGCAGATAAGGTCTGCCAAACACGCCCGTACAAGTTTCGGATTCATTAAATTCGCGCAGCTTAGGGTGTAGATGCAATCGAATCGAATCTTTTGGGCTGGGCCGGGTGAACGGCTGTTCGCCCTTACGTATAGTGGGAAATGGCATTTAGTCTAAAGTCCAGTTAGGAAACGTAAGAACTTTATGGATTTAACGAATTTTTAGGTAAATCTGAGGATTTTCAGGACTCCTGGTGGCGAAACTCATTAAAGTCCGTATGATTGTCTAGAGATTACGCTAGACAAGCCTTTTGCTATGGGTATTAAAAAGATTCTCTCTTTTGCATTGTTAATCTTCATTCCGCTGGCGATCGCCGCCGAAAAGCTGGAATGGGCACCCCTGACAATTTTTATTCTTTCTGGCATTGCGATTGTGCCGCTCGCAATTTGGCTCAGCACCGCGACTGAAGAAGTGGCGGTTTCTGTGGGGCCTTCGATTGGTGGATTGTTGAATGCTCTGTTTGGTAATGCGACGGAGCTGATCATCGCGATCGTTGCCCTGAGAGAAGGGCTAGTTGATATTGTGAAAGCTAGCATCACTGGCACGATTATCAGTAACTTGCTGCTGGTCATGGGCTTAGCGATGCTCTTGGGTGGGTTGCGCTACAAAGAGCAAAGCTTTAAACCGATTGTGGCGCGGGTCAATGGCTCGAATATGACGCTGGCTGTGACAGCTATTTTGCTTCCGGCGGTTGTGATCTCAACTTCTAACAGCATTGAAGTTTCGGCAATCAGCCATTTGTCAGATGTGGTGGCGATCGTTTTGATTGTTGTCTACGCGCTAACGCTATTGTTTTCGCTTAAAACCCATAGCTATCTCTACGATGTTGGCGTAGCGGAACTTAGCGAAGAAGGGCACGAAGAAGGCGAAGCTCACAAGCCCAATTTAGTTTTGTGGGTTGGGGTGCTGTTGGTGGCAACAATCGGGGTGGCGTTTGTCTCAGAAATTTTTGTCGGAGCGGTTGAAGAAGCAACGGCGGGTCTGGGCTTAACCCCGCTCTTTACGGGGGTGATTTTGTTGCCGCTTGTGGGTGGTGCGGCAGAGTACGTCACGGCGGTTAGCGTGGCGATGAAAGACAATATGGATCTGTCTGTTTCTGTAGCAATGGGGTCTAGCCTGCTGGTTGCGTTGCTAATTGCCCCGGTATTGGTGTTGGTGGGTCAACTGATTGGGCAACCGATGGATCTCAACTTCAACTTGTTTGAGGTGGTGGCCGTAGCGATCGCGGTGTTGATCGCGAACTTGATCAGCCTTGATGGTCGCTCAAACTGGCTAGAGGGGGTTTTGCTGTTGGCGACCTATATCGTGTTGGGCACGGCTTTCTACTTTCATCCTGCTTAGGTCTGTAGACTGCACGCAGGTGCAATTTGAAAGGGGTTTGGCATTTGAGCAAAAATGGGGCAGTCATTAGAGTGTGTTAAGTGCTAAGCCTGCCCTGCGATCGCGGCTACATCGCCAGCCCTGATCTGGTTGTTATACGGGCAATTTCTCGATGCTGTGGTTGGTGCCAATCACCACAATTGCAGAGCCACGCTCTAACAGCTTGCTGGGCGGGGGGTTGATTTCAAACCGATTGTCTTCGCTGACAGCCAGCACGTTTAACCCGTAGCTACTGCGCAGCCTCAACTCAGCAATGCTCTTACCCACAAAAGACTCTGGCACAATCACTTCAACGATGCTGTTTTCAGGATCTAGCTCGAAGCGTTCTAAAATGCCAGGACGGGTGAGCGATCGCGCCAGAGCGCAGCCCATCTCATGCTCAGGAAAGACAACATGGTCAGCCCCAATTTTTTTGAGCAACTTCATGTGAATTTCTGAAGACGCCTTGGCGACAATATGGGGAACCCCACCCTCTTTTAAATTAAGCGTGGTAATAACGCTTTCTTGCACATAATTGCCGATCGCCACAATCACGGTGTCTTGCTCAAAAATCCCCCCTTCCTTGAGGGCCATGGGCGAAGTTGAGTCGAGTTGGCGGGCGTGAGTTGCAATGCGATCGGAGAGTGCCTGGGCCACTTTTTCTTCGTCGGAGTCAATGCACAAAACGTCGTAGCCTTGCTTATGAAGTGTTGCTGCAACGGCTCGTCCGAAACGCCCTAGACCAATAACAGCAAACTGCTTACTTCGACGCTCAGCTCGTAACGTTTGAAAAAAACTAAGTGAAGAGAGATTAACCACTTTGAAATCGGCTTCAGTTCTCTGAAAGCCTCAGAGATAGCCGCCTCCTTTTAAAGATCTACAGGGAGAGAATCAGGAACTTACTTTTCTTTAAGTAACTTAACCGATAGTTCTTCAATCTATCACAAACTCGCCTGTGCTGGTGTTTTAGTCGCTAAGCTTCAAAGGGTTTGTCAGGAGATCGAGCAGTCAATGTTCGCGATCGCGATCAAAACAATCGAGTTATCAGCGATTTAAGAATGCTAAGCCTTAAAAACTGTCACTTTTACAGGCGATCAATGGTTTTGCTAAGCCGTCTCAACCCGATTTCTTGAGTAAGTTTCTTCTTCTCAAGCGGGGAATGCGTCAGCCGTGACCGGATACGCGATAATGAGAAGGTTTGTATTCTGGCAGAAAAGGCGGCTCTTAAGTCTCTCCAGACGGTTTGGAGTCGTTACACTTAACCCATACTTCTATATCTGGCAATTTTTCTGGGAAATCATGCGAAGTTACTACTGCGGTCAGCTCCGAGCGGAACATATTGGGCAAACGGTCACCCTGTGTGGATGGGTCGATCGCCGTCGCGATCATGGCGGTGTCATTTTTGTTGATTTGCGCGATCGCAGCGGGATTGTCCAAATTGTCAGCGATCCCGAACGTACGCCTGATTCTTATAGTGGGGCTGATAGCCTTCGCAATGAGTACGTTGTCAAAATCACAGGTCGGGTGACTCAACGCCCACCAGAGTCATTGAACCCTAAGCTGCCAACGGGCGAAGTTGAGATTTACGCGGATCAGATTGAGATTTTGAATGCGGTGCGCCGACAGTTGCCCTTTCAGGTTTCGAGTGCTGAGACTGAGGCGGTGCGTGAAGAGTTGCGGTTAAAGTATCGTTACCTCGACATTCGGCGCGAACGGATGGCAAAGAATTTGCAAATGCGGCATGAGTTGATCAAAGCGATGCGTCGCTACCTTGAAGATATGGAAGGCTTCATGGAGGTCGAAACGCCGATTTTAACCAAATCCACACCCGAAGGCGCACGAGACTACCTGGTGCCGTCACGCGTTAACCCCAGCGAATGGTTTGCCTTACCCCAGTCACCTCAGTTGTTTAAGCAGTTGTTGATGATTGCGGGCTGCGATCGCTATTACCAGGTGGCTCGCTGCTTCCGCGATGAAGACTTGCGCGCTGATCGCCAGCCAGAGTTTACCCAGCTCGACATGGAGATGAGTTTCATGTCACGCGATGAAATTTTGGATCTGAATGAGGGGCTGGTGTGCTACTTGTTTAAGACGCTGAAGGGGATTGACATTCCGCGTCCCTTTCCACGCTTGACCTACGAAGAAGCGATGGATCGCTATGGATCCGATAAGCCGGACACGCGCTACGGGTTGGAGCTGGTGAACGTGTCTGATGTTGTGAAGGACATGGGCTTCAAGGTGTTTTCGGATGCGGTTGCAAAAGGTGGCATCGTCAAGATTTTGCCAATTCCCAACGGTAATGACCTGATCTCCAACGTACGGATCAAGCCAGGTGGGGATTTGTTCAAGGAAGCTACTGATGCAGGAGCTAAGGGGCTTGCCTATATTCGGGTGCGAGAAAATGGCGAGATCGATACGATTGGTGCTATCAAAGACAATCTCTCTGAAGCGCAAAAGCAAGAGATTCTCAAGCGAACAGGTGCTGAAGCCGGGTGCTTGCTGCTGTTTGGCGCGGGAGACAGCCCGACTGTCAATAAAACCCTCGATCGCTTGCGGCAGGTAGTGGCGCGCGAGCAAGGGCTAGTTGATCCCGACAAGATTAATCTCTTGTGGGTGGTTGACTTCCCGATGTTTGAGTGGAAGGAGGATGAAAAGCGTCTGGATTCAGCCCACAACCCCTTTTCGGCTCCCCACCCCGATGATATGGATGACTTGAAAACAGCGCGATCGCTGGCCTATGACCTCGTGTTCAACGGTTATGAAGCGGCGGGGGGTAGTGTGCGGATCCACCAACCTGAGATGCAGGCGCAGATCTTTGACTTGATTGGCTTGTCAGAAGAGGATGCACGTGGCAAGTTTGGCTTTTTCCTTGAAGCCTTTGAGTATGGCGCACCGCCTCACGGTGGGATTGCCTACGGAATCGATCGCTGGGTCATGTTGTTGACTGGCGAGGAGTCGATTCGAGATGCGATCGCGTTTCCGAAGACGCAGCAGGCTCGTTGTTTATTGACGGGGGCACCTTCGGGGGTCGATGCGAAGCAGTTGAAGGAGTTGCAGGTTGCTTCGACTTACAAGCCGCCGCTGAAGAAAGGGGAAGGTTAGTTGTAGGTGCCACAGCACAATCAGAATGGGCTAAGCGGAGATTTGGGGACAGCGGAGCCGCAGATGGGAAAAGTCCCATAGCCCATTCTGGTGCAACCGGACAGGATTCGTAGTTGGGATTGTCGCAAATCTCAATTCTGGGTAATGGGACAGAATTTGTGCCCAATGTGGCTCAGAAACAGAAAATTGAGTCACAGATCGTCGGTTCAAGATTGAGAAGCCTCGATAGAATAGGGAGCCATGTAGAACGGGATTTGTGACTCACCCGTACTCTGGGTTCATGGTTAACTCGCTAGAAACAGCGCGATCGCTACTTTCACAGGCTCTTGCTGCCTACCGAGCCGGACAACAGACCGAGGCAGAAGCCTTATATCGGCGGGCGTTAGAGCAAGACCCCAACTATGTCGATGCGTTGAATTTATTGGGTGCCCTGCTCTACCAGCAGAATCGATTCGATGAGTCGCTCGCGTGTTTTGAACGGGTGCGATCGCTCCAACCAGCCAATGCGGATCCACTCAACAGTGTGGGCATTGTGCTACGGGCGCAAGGGCGACTGCGTGAAGCGGTTGATTATTATCGACAAGCACTCGCGATTCGGGCGGATCACCCAGAGGTATATAGCAATCTGGGTAATGCTCTGCGCGAGATGGGGGATTTAGAAGGGGCGATCTCAGCTTACCGTCAGGCGCTCGACCTGAAGCCGGATCATGCTGAGGGGCACAACAATCTTGGGGTTGCCTTAAAGGATATCGGTCAACTTAAAGATGCGATCGCGCATTATCAAATGGCGATTCAACTTAAGCCTAATTATCCTGAAGCACATCACAACTTAGGGTCAGCCTTTCAAAAACAAGGCGAACTTACGCAGGCGATCACCTATTACAAACAGGCGATCGCGCTCAAACCCAACTATCCCGAAGCGCATCACGGCTTAGGGGGCACTTTACAACAACTTCGTCAATATGCCGAAGCTGAAGCCTACCACCAACAAGCGATTGCGTTAAAGCCCGATTTTGCCGAAGCCTATCATGGCGTTGCGAATGCTATGCATCAACAGGGCAAGCTGGATGAGGCGATCGCTATGTATCAGCAGGCTTTGAAGCTGCGCCCAAACTACGCTGAAGTCTGTAACAATCTGGGCAATGCGCTACAAGCTCAAAACAAAGTGGATGAGGCGATCGCACTTTATCAACGGGCACTTGAGTTGCGACCTGGAATGCCCGAAGCCCACAGCAATTTAGGGTCTGCCCTGCGTGATCAGGGTAAATACGAGGAAGCGATCGCAGAGTTAGAAAAAGCGATTGCTAACAAACCTGACTCGGCAGAGGTACACAACAACCTCGGCAATACTTACTTTGCCCAGGGCAAGCTGGATGAGGCGATCGCGGCCTACCGTCGGTCACTGGAGCTACAACCTGATGTGGCGGAAGTTCACAGCAATTTGGGCAATATGCTGCAATATGTCGGGGATTATGAAGGCGCGTTTCACCACTTTGACCAGGCGCTCACCCTGCAACCCGACCACGCAGGCACCTATAACAACATGGGGATTGCCCTACGTAATTGTGGCCGTGTCAGTGAGGCATTAGCCGCCTACAATCGGGCGATCGAGCTGGCTCCTGATTGTGTCGAAGCACGTTGGAACCTGGCGCTCAACCAGCTTTTAGAAGGAGATTTTGCGTCTGGTTTTGCGGGTTATGAATGGCGACGACAATGGCGCAAGTTTTGCCAACTGCACCCTCCCCGGCCTTACCCACAGCCTTACTGGGATGGTTCATCGTTGGCTGGTAAGACATTACTGATTTACTGCGAACAAGGTTTGGGAGACACAATTCAATTTATCCGCTACGTTCCTGTGTTAGCGGCGCAAGGGGCACGGGTTTTGGTTGAGTGTCCGCTGCCGTTAATCCGTTTATTGCAGGGGATTGAAGGCATTTATCAATTGATTCCGCAAGGCAACCCAACCCCAGTGGATTTCGATTATCACGTTTCGCTGCTTAGCCTCCCATACTTGATGGGCAGCACACAGGAGACAGTACCCGCGCACGTGCCTTACCTGCAATTGTCGGGTTCCTCCAAAACCTTGCCACCGCCAAAGGCAACAACAGCCGACTCCACCCCGCTCAAGGTCGGTATCGTCTGGTCAGGGAATCCAGCTAATCCTTACAATCGCAATCGAACGGTTCCACTCGAACGGTTGTTGGAGTTATCGAGCTTGCCTGGTATTCAGCTCTACAGCTTACAAAAAGAAGTGTCTGAACTAGATGCGGCTTTGCTGGCAGCACACCCAGAAGTTATTGACCTCAGTGCTGAAATGGGTGATTTCGTTGATACGGCAGCTCTGATTCAACAATTGGATCGGGTGATCTCCGTCGATACGGCTGTTACCCATCTGGCAGGAGCTTTGGGACAGCCTGTTTGGTTGTTGTTGCCTTTTTCACCCGATTGGCGCTGGATGTTGCATCGGGCTGACAGTCCCTGGTATCCAACATTGCAAATCTTTCGGCAAGAGCAAGCTGGGGAATGGGGTGGAGTGATTGAGCGGGTGCGGCAGGCGATCGCGGGGACGGAAGAAGCGAAAAAAGAGGAGACAGTAGGTGTAAATCAACAGAAGTCTGGCGGTAAACGTCAGGAGCCATTTGGGAGAAAGACTAAAGGTAAGGGAAAGAAAGTAAGGGAGACTACGCCGAAGTCTAAACCGATTGTGGCTTTGAAGACCGAGACGGTTACTGAAAATAAGCAGGAAAAAATACTGCCAGCAGAGTTGTATGTGGCGGTTAAGTATTACAACCAGGGAAACTTTAGCGCAGCGGAACAGGTCTGTCAGCAGCTCGTAGCGCAGCAAGATGTACTAGAAGGTTGGCATCTATTGGGATTGGCAACCCACCAACAAAAACGATTTGATGAGGCGATCGCCTATTACAATCGGGTTTTAACGATTGATCCCAACCACCACGAAACCTACAACAATCTTGCGGTTGCTTACCAACAACAGGGTAATTTAGAGCAGGCGATCGCCTGTTATGAGAAAGCGCTGGCGATTGATTCGACGTATGCTGACGCGCACAACAATTTCGCCAATGCTCTCCGCGATCGGGGTGAGTTAGACCGGGCTATTTATCACTATCAAAAAGCGATTCAGCATCGTCCTGATTATCCCGATGCTTATAATAATTTGGGACTGGCTTACTATACTCAGGGGCAGTTTCTTGAGGCTGCAACCGCTTATCGACAGGCGATTGAGCAGAAGCCTACCTATCATCAAGCCTACAATCACCTGGGTAATGCCCTGAAAGAATTAGGGGACTTTGACGAGGCGAGTCTCTGTTATGAACGGGCGATCGCCCTCAAACCGGACTACGCCAAGGCTTTTAATAACTGGGGTAACGTTTTTCGCGATCGCGGTGAGTTGCAGACGGCAATGACCTATTACGATCGCGCGATTCAAATTGAACCCAATTTTGCCGAAGCTCATTGGAATCAGGCTCTGACTCATTTGTTGCAGGGGAATTTAGAGCGGGGGTTTGCTGAATATGAATGGCGCTGGCAGGTCAAAATGCCCAATTTTCAGCCAATGCGTCAATTTTCTCAACCCCGATGGGATGGATCTGAGCTGAATGGCAAAATTCTCTTTCTGCATGCTGAGCAGGGTATGGGGGATGTGTTGCACTTCTTTCGGTATGTGGCGATCGCGGCGGCCAAAGGCGGCAGGATTCTGCTGGAATGTCACAAACCACTGATGCCGCTCTTGAGTCAGCAACCCCATGTGGTGCAGGTTGTGCCCTACGGCAGCGTGCCTGATCGGTTTGACGTACACGCACCGTTAATGAGTTTGCCGCACATTCTGGGAACTCGACTGGAAACGATTCCCGCGACCTTGCCCTACCTGGCTGTGCCGCCAACAGATGCAACGTTACCGCCCCCGATCGCACCCCATCGATCCTTTAAGGTCGGGCTAGTTTGGACGGGGAACCCACAGAATACCTACAACCGCTCGCGCACCGTGCCTTTACAGGATTTATTGCCACTGGCAAAGCTGACAGGGGTGCAGCTCTACAGCTTGCAAAAAGAGATGACAGAGGCTGATTCAGCCCTGCTAGCGGCTCACTCAGAGGTGATCGATCTGCGCGAACAAATGAAAACCTTTGTTGACACAGCAGCGCTGATTCAGCAACTGGATCTGGTCATCTCGGTTGATACGGTGGTGACTCACCTGGCCGGTGCGTTGGGTAAACCTGTTTGGTTGTTTCTGCCCTTTGCCCCCGACTGGCGCTGGATGATGACACGCAGCGATAGTCCCTGGTATCCGACGGTGCAGCTCTTTCGGCAGGTCAGTGTGGGTGACTGGAAGCCGGTTCTCCAACAAATTGAGGCACAACTGGCAGAAACCGTAGCGAATCGGGCGATCGCTCCTGCTAAAACGCCATCGCGGTCAAAGGCGCCGATCGACGCGCAAGCCCTGATTGATCAAGCCTTTCAGCACTACAAAAAGCAAGACTATGAGACAGCGGCGAATCTATGTCGGCAGATTTTAGCTGAACAACCCGATAATCCGGTAGCACTCCATACGCTGGGAGTGATGCTCTGCCAGTTAAAACAAACGGATGCCGCGATCGCCACGCTTCGTCAAGTTTTAGAGCTGCAACCAAACTACGCTGAAGCCTGGGGCAATTTGGCCGGCTTATTACACGAGCAAGGGGATTCTGATGGGGCGATCGCGGGTTATCGCAAAGCGTTGGAGATTCAGCCAGGGTTTGTCGAAGCGCACCAAAATTTGTCGATTGTGCTACGCGAACAGGGAGAGCTAGAGGGCGCGATCGCCCATTCAAGTCAGGCTTTAGCCCTCAAACCCAATGCCCCCGAAATTTACTACAACTTGGGCTTTATGCTACGGCAAGCGGGGGATATTGAGGGCGCGATCGCCCATTACCGCACGGCGATTAAGCTGAAGCCCGACTTTGTCAGTGCCCACAAAAACCTGGGGCATGCGCTGCTGATTCAGGGCGACTTTTTAGAAGGCTTCATTGAGAATGAATGGCGCTGGCAGCAAGACCACTGGCAACGGCGTCCGTTCACCCAGCCAGAGTGGGACGGCTCTGACCTGAATGGTAAAACAATCTTGCTCCATGCCGAGCAAGGTTTTGGCGACACGCTCCAATTTATTCGGTTTGCTCCGCTGGTGAAAGCCAAAGGCGGACGGGTTGTGGTCGAGTGTCAGGCACCTCTGTTGCGGCTGCTGCAATCTGTTGAGGGGATTGACCAACTGGTTCCGCAAGAGAGCCCTTTACCGGATTTTGATGTCCATATCCCCTTGCTCAGCCTGCCTAAAGCCTTGGGTACCACTTTAGAGAATCTTCCGGCGCAGGTTCCCTATCTCCGTAGCACTGTGGCTCCAGCCGAGATGCTGTCATCCCCTGCCCTCAAAATTGGGATTGCCTGGATGGGAAATCCTAATCATCGGAATAATCATCTGCGGTCGTGTAAGCTGACCGACTTTCAGCCGTTGTTGCAGATCCCAAATACGCAGTTCTTTAGCTTGCAGAAAGGGGATGCTGAGCAAGACTTAAACCAGCACCCTGAATTAGCGATCGCTAATTTGAGTCCCCATGTTCAAGATTTTGCTGATACCGCCGCGTGGATGGAGCAATTAGATCTGGTGATCACGGTTGATACGTCGGTGGCTCACCTGGCGGGCGCGCTGGGTAAACCCGTTTGGGTACTACTCCACTATGCCCCTGATTGGCGTTGGATGTTGCAACGTGCGGATAGTCCCTGGTATCCCAATATGCGCTTGTTTCGCCAGCCGAAGTGGGCTGATTGGGGCAGCGTCTTTCAAGCGGTGCAGGGCGAGCTAGAAGCCTTGGCAGCGGGCGATCGCCACCCAACGGTTTTTCTCTCTGAACCAGCCCAGACCTCAGCTGCTGCACCGATCTGGCTCGAAATTCAACCCGATTTAGAATCAGATGCAGGCATTTGGGCGTTGCAAGTTGCTCTCTATTTACCCAGGGTTACGGCGCAACCCGTCGAATTGGTGAACCCGCCGACCCACTTGCCCCCGTTGTATCAGCACCATTTGCGATCGCTGGCTCCGGGAGCGGATCAATCCGTTAAGGGGCGTGTCGTCACCCGATGGCAACGGTTGAGTGAGCAAGCCACCAGCTCCACCTCTGATCCAAGTGTGGGCATCGTGATTGATGCAGAAGACCTCAGCCCAAGGGCGATCGCGGAGGCAAGGTCTTGCTTACAGGTGATCACGCCTAGCCAGTGGGCGACGCACTACTTACACCAACAGGGTATTCAAAATGTCCAGACCTTAGCCTGGGGGGTTGACACTTCTCAATTTCATTCCGCCCCTCGGAGTGGTCTATTTGAGGGGCGCTTTGTTGTCTTTTCAGGGGGAGACTGTAACTACTTGAATGGACAAGACCTGCTAATCAAAGCCTTTCAGGTCTTTGCTAAGCATCATCCTAATGCGTTACTGGTTACAAGTTGGGCCAACACGGAAGCAGCCCTACCAATTGATTTACCGGATGATGTGGTGTGTCATTTGGGGGCGACGCCTTACTTTCAACTGGCTGGCCTGCTGCGTGAAGCCGATGTGGTGGTTTTGCCCAACCGTTGTTGTGTCAACAATGCGCTGGCGATCGCGAGTCTTGCCTGTGGTGTGCCAACAATTCTTGCAGCCAATACAGGCTTACGCGACCTGACACAACAAAACCTCGGCTACCCCTTACTGACTCAAAATGTAGCTACTCGCGCCGGACTAAATGTTGAACTAGACGGTCTAACTGAGGTTGATGTGGAAGAATTGCTAGAAACTTTGGAACGCATTTTTTTGAACCCAGAGGAAGCTAATCAACGCAGCCAAATCGCTGCAGACTTTCTAAAATCACAGAGTTGGAAGCACAAAATTCAACAGGTTGGATATGAACTTCACATCTAAGAAAATTCTGAGAGGTGAAAAGAAGCAAACTGATGTGAATTGGACTACGGGCAGAGCGGTTTCACAAAAGCAAAGATGATCATCTAAACCTCCGAGATACCCCTTACTTGTACAAGGCGGGGAGGATGTCAATGAGATGAAATTGTATAGTTTGCTGAGAGCTTGCTAGATTTCCCGCTGGACGATAACGACATTACCTGTGAGATTTTCAAAGGTATCATCGTGACTAATAACGAAAAGCTGTCGGAAGCTTTTGATATTTGAAATTGCGTCGGCTAAATGACTACGACGTGCCTTATCCATATTGGTTGTCGGTTCATCAAAGAAAGCGACATCTAGATCGGCTAACACCTTTAACAGCGCGAGTCGCACAGCAAGAGCTGCACACATCTGCTCACCCCCTGAGAGATTAACAAAGCGACGGGTATGAGCTTCTTCACGCACAAGGATTTCATAATCGCGAGTCCACTCCAGGTTGACATTAGGGCGGTTGAGCAACTCACGAAATAGGCGATCGGCTTCCCAGGAAATGCGCTGCACATAGCGCTCTGTAATGCGCGGCCCCGCTTTTTTATAGCTCTCACGCGCAAATTTGATAAACCGGGTTACTTTTTGTTGTTGTTTTAGTTGGGCGGCAGCTGTAGCTCGTTCGGTTTTGAGAGTCGTGAGACGACCGAGTTGTTGATCGAGTTCCGCTAACAGTTTTTGCAAAGTTGGCAAATTGGCGTTGAGCGCAATCTGCTTTTCTTTCGCATTTTGGTAGGCCAGTTGCAGGGTTTGAAACTGCTGCACATCAAAGTTTTGACGGCAGCGATCGCCCTCCTGATTCACCTGTTGATACTTGTTTTGCAAGACCTCAAGCTGGTCTGTTACTTCCTGGATCTGTTGTTGTTTTGATTTGCGCGTATTCGCCAGTTCACGATAGGCCAGATACTCTTGATAGGCTACTTGATGTTCAATCCGAATGGCTTGTTGAGCTTGCACACGTTCATCTAAATCATGAAATACAACCAGTTCTGCTTGAACCTGCGCGATCGCCCCCTGAACGGTCGAAATGGCTGCCTGAACAGTTTCTAGCTCACCTTCTAGTTTTCCTGCTTGACGCAATTCTTGTTGCAACAACCGACACCGCCCGCGTGGGTCATCCAAAGTCGTTAACTGTTGGGTCAGAACTGTGTGCCGTTGTTCTAACACTGGCACGGTTGCCAACTGTTGTTGCAGTAGAGGTAAGCTGGTTTGCAATTCGGTGATCGCGGTGGTCAGCTCTTCCTGCTGATCAAGCAACCACTCTAAATTGGCGTACTCGGCTTGTTGTTGGCGCGCCAATTGCAAATCTGTTTGGATCTGGTGCAGTTGTTGCTCCAACTTGTCGGGATCGATTTGCTCACTCAAGTCAGCCAGAATGCCACGTAGGGCTTGCATCACCTGGGCTTGCCAGTCGCCTCCCTGCTGAATCACCTGCACCACCGATGCAACCGCATCGCTCCATAATGGCACTGTTTGCTGAATTTCAGATAGGATGGCGATCGCGTGTTGGCTGCGCACTTGCTGCTGTTGCCCGGTCAGGTCGGCTTGTTGAACCAGTTGGTGCAAGTCGGCTTCAAACTGTTGGGCTGCCGCAATGCGACTGATTTGTTGTTGGAGTCGGTGTTGTTGCTGCTCTAACGCTGGAATTTGTTGGATTGGTTTAGCCAACGCTTGAGTTTTGGCAATTTTGGTAGCTAAGGTCTGGAGCTGCGCTTGCTTTTGAGCCACCTGAATCGTTTGCTGCTGCTGTGTCTGCTTGAGGGCGGCGATCGCCTGAAGTTGCTCACGAATCGCTTGCAGATCTGTTTCTAACTGCGTTTGCTGCTCAATTTTGGGGGTTAGTTGCTCCAGGGTCGCTTGTGCTTGTGCTAAACGTGTCTGCTGACTCGTCAAAGCGGCCAGTTGGGCTTCGTGTTTGGCAAGTTGTTGATTGTGCTTGACCAATTGTTGTTGCAGCGATCGCTCTTGTTTACGCTGTTGCTCTAGCTCAGTCAACGTCTGCTCTGCCTGCTGGTAAGCCTGAAACGCTGGACGATGTTGCGTACAAATAGCAGTTGCCGTTTCTGACTGTTGCAAATCGACCTGAAGCTGTTGCAGGTAAGTAGTTTGCGCCTGAATTTGCAGTTGCAGTTGCTCACCGTCTCGCTCAAGCTGCTGAATCTGGTTCGCCTGTGCTGTCAGTTGCTCTAGCTCTTGTTGCAGCTGTGCGATCGCGGTTTGAGTTTGTTGTAGCTCTGCTTGCGCTTGCTGCAATTCTTGAACTTGGGCTTGCTGACGAGTTTGCAACTGGTCAAACCCTTCTAACTCTTCGTCGTAACGGGCGATCGCGCGTTCAACACTTTCGGCATCTGCCTTCGCAAACTTCTCCAAAGATGCCATTTTTTGATACGCCTGACGATACTCCTCCAGTTTGAGAATTTTGTCGAAGGTATCGCGACGTTCTTTATCAGTTTTGAGGAAATCAGCCGTAAAGGTACCCTGCGGCACTCCAATTGTGTTAGCAAATAAGCGTCCTAAGTCCGTTCCACGCGGCAACCCAAAGTGATCACACAACCACGGCATCACTTCATCATCGATGCGTGTGTAATCAAGCTTTTGCCCCAACTGAGGGTCGTAAATCGTGTAGCCTGCACGAGTACAGCGTTGAACGCGATAAGTACGATGATCGCGATTTGAGACAAACTCAACCGCTACCTGGGCACTGCCTGCCCCGTTACGAATCAAATCATCGGTTGTATAAGCTCCGCGATGATTAAACAGCGCCCAGGCGATCGCCTCTAGGATGCTGGTTTTACCTGCTCCATTCTCGCCACAAATAGCGTTCATGCCCGGTTCAAACGCGAAATGGCGATCGGCATGAGACTTAAAATTCTTGAGCGCAACGGAGAGAATTTCCATCTCGATGTCAGGTTAAACAGCAAAGAATCGAATTAAGCAAACTTAAACAATGCTACGTGCTTTTTAGAACCTCTGTACTGATTCCTCGAAAAAAATTTAAGAACATTTAGGATCGCAAACCATCTTGAACACTAAATATAGCTTCACTCAGGTTCATTAAGCACCAAATCCACCGACCCAAACCCCATCCTTTCAACTCAACCTACTAGGTCGGCAAGCCTAAAAGTGTGCATTGGTAGGCTGGAGCGGCACAGTGTGCTGAACCCGAATGACCCATAACCAAGAAATGCAAAGTTTTCAAGTAACCTACGAGTCTAATCTTTCTTGTAACCTCCGCCTCACCCCACCCGTACCTTAAATCAGCGATCGACGTAGCAAACTTGCGACTCGTACCGTTTTGCTAGCCGACCCTACAACTCACACCAACAAAACCTTGCGGGGGTTGTAGGGGAGTAAGGCCCCTACACAGCGGGGGCGCGGGGGGAAGTCCCCCGGTCTTGCGGCTCCGCCGCCCCCAAATCTCCGCTTAACCCGTAGCAAAAGCGATCGAGTTGTCAAACTTGCATTCCGCACCGTTTGGCTAGCTAACCTTGAGCGTCTAAGTTGCCATCCTTACCAATGTATAATCCACACTTCATCTAGGGAAAACTGCAAAAGTAACCGATCGCGCTTTTAGCCGACAGTCACGCCAGTTTCTCAAAAACCAGTAGGATAAGATTACGGTTCGCTGCCTTGCTCTCAATGTCTGCATTGCCCTTCTGCCCCCACTCATCGGCGAACCCACATCAAGTTGTTGTTTCAAAACCGTTAGGGTTGGGCGAAAGTAGAGTATGAATGACTTTATTAAAGGGTTTGAGCAGTTCGTCGATTTGGTCAACTCCCTCGAAGACAAAATTCAAAAAGGTGAGCTTCTGACCGATTTTCAATTTGAGACTCGCAGTGCAACTGGAACGAGCAATATTCCCCGACAGGGCAGCATCCCTCGAAGTGCCCCCCCGCGTCGCCCTTCAGCTAACCCCAGTGTCAATGTTGGCGGTCGATCGCCCAAGCCAAACGATGCTTCCGATTGGTTTGCCGATGATGCTGATACGAATGCGTCACCCGCCGAGGCCGAAGCCACTCTCAAAGATGTAGGCGGCTTATCAGGCGTCCTAAAAGAATTACGCGAGTTAGTTGAGGTTCCGCTGAAGCGGCCTGATCTGCTGAAGAAATTGGGGCTAGAGCCACCCAAAGGGGTCTTGTTAGTTGGGCCCCCCGGAACCGGCAAAACCCTGACTGCACGAGCCTTAGCCGAAGATCTAGGGGTTCACTACATCGCGATTGTTGGCCCCGAAGTAATGGGCAAGTACTACGGTGAAGCCGAAGGCAAGTTGCGCAGCATCTTTGAGAAAGCGGCGCGATCGGCTCCCTGCATTGTGTTTATCGACGAAATTGATACGCTTGCTCCCGATCGCAGCAAAGTTGAGGGTGAAGTTGAAAAGCGTGTCGTGGCTCAGCTCTTAAGCTTAATGGATGGTTTTGCTAAGAGCGATGGCGTGATTGTGCTAGCAGCAACCAACCGTCCCGATCACATCGACCCTGCCCTGCGTCGTCCAGGACGCTTCGACCGAGAAGTGCAGTTTCGCGTCCCAGATCGCGACGGTCGCCTAGAAATCCTACAAATTCTCACCGGGCAGATGCCGCTCGACCCCACTGTTGATCTGGAAATGATTGCCGATCTCACTGTGGGAATGGTGGGTGCCGACCTCAAAGCCGTCTGTCAGAAAGCCGCCTATAGTGCGCTACGCCGACAGGTGCCCTCCTTGAGAGAGCCAATTCCCGAAGCGATGACCGTAGACCGCGAAGACTTTTTGCAGGCACTCAAAGAAATCAAGCCTTCTGTTTTGCGGTCGGTGCAAGTCGAGTCGCCCAACGTTCCTTGGGACTCGATCGGTGGCTTAGAAGAGACGAAACGAACTCTGCAAGAATCCGTCGAAGGGGCGCTCCTCTATCCTGAACTGTACGCCCACACCAAAGCCAAAGCCCCGCGTGGGATCTTGCTGTGGGGGCCACCCGGAACTGGCAAAACCCTGCTTGCCAAAGCGGTTGCCTCTCAAGCACGCGCAAACTTCATCGCCGTAAATGGCCCAGAGCTGCTGAGTCGTTGGGTCGGTGCGGCGGAACAAGAGGTACGCGAACTGTTCCGTAAAGCGCGGCAAGCGGCTCCCTGTGTGGTCTTTGTTGATGAAATTGATACTCTGGCTCCGGCCCGTGGCAAATTTATGGGTGATTCAGGTGTGAGCGATCGCGTGGTTGGTCAGCTACTCACTGAGTTAGATGGCTTGCAAGACTGTCGCAACGTCTTGTTGATTGGTGCAACCAACCGTCCTGATGCGCTTGACCCGGCGCTGCTCCGCTCTGGCAGGCTGGATCTGCAATTTAAGATTGACTTGCCCGATGCTGATAGTCGTTTGGCGATTTTGCGAGTCCACAACAGCGATCGCCCCCTTGCAGAGGACGTTGATTTAACAGGGTGGGCTGCTCAAACTCAAGACTGGAATGGGGCTGACCTAGCATTGCTGAGCAACCAGGCTGCTTTAGAAGCGATTCGACGTTACCGGGCAGAAGGCTTGACCGATCCCAGTGTGATTCGCATTTCCAACGAAGACTTTGAAAACGCCTTCGCACGTCTCACTCAGCAGCGATCGCAAACCTAACCCTTCCCTGTACGGGTTTAGCATTCGGCCAGCCATCCCTAACGGATGCCATCTTTTCAGCCCGAATGCTAAACCCCTCCACCCACCGGATTGTATCAATCACTTTCTACATTTACCATCTAAAACTTTTCGCGCAGTCTCAGTCTGCTGTGATACAACATTCCTGTCGTGTGGAAGTAAATCGGTTTGAAACAGCGTTTACGAGCAAAGCGATCGCGCTCAAGCAAACAATCCGCAGGATCTAAGCGTGTTTCTACCCCAAAAGTTCGTCAGCTCCGGGGAGACGTGAGCGATCGCCCAAAAGATCTGAATGGGTCAAAGGTTCGGCGATCGGTGCAATTTGCTCCGCATCCAGCTAAGTCGTCTGTGGCTCACAATCGTCGCCGCCGTTCCCGGAAAGGCGTACTGCCGTGGTTACGGCTCGCGGTTGTTGTCACACCTGGTTTATTTATCGTGGTCGGGCTGGGACATCTGTTGAATGCTGCCGCGCACCAAATTTTTGCCAAATCCGGTGGCTCCTCAACGTTGCAAACAGCGGCAGGCCCACGCCCGGTATTATCGCCTCAGCCGGAAGCCAAAGAAGTGTGGGAGTGTGAGGTGGCAGTGGTCGGTGGCTCGCTGGGTGGTGTGGCAGCAGCCTACCATGCAATGCAGTCAGGCGCATCAACCTGTTTAATTGAGTTAACACCGTGGTTGGGTGGGCAAGTCAGTTCGCAGGGGGTATCGGCGATCGACGAATCGCTGCGAATGCTGGATGGCAATCATTTTTCAAAGAGCTGGTTAGATTTTAAGCAGTTGATCAGCCAGCAGCTCGTTGAGTTGCCACCCGAATCGGGGGTTTCTGGCAAGCGGGTTGTGAGTAGTCTGAATAGTTGCTGGGTCGGTTCCCTCTGTTTTCCACCAGAAGCAGGCGCACAAGCAGCAGAAACAATGCTCAAGTCTGTTGCAGCTAAAGCGCCCGGAAGCCGTTGGGAAACCCAAATTGCCTTTAAAGGGGCAGAGTTTGACAAGACAGGGAAGTACATCACAGCGGTTTATGGTGTGCGGCGATCGCCCCGTAACCCAAGCTATGTACCCTTGGGACGCCTCTCAAAAGAATTAGAGCAATGGTATGGCTGGGCCAGCGATGAAACCTTTGATAAGACGCCGATTCGGTTGCAGGCTCCGGCAGGGAAACAACTGATTGTGATTGATGCGACGGATACGGGCGAGTTAGTTGGTTGGTCGGGCATCCCTCACCGACTGGGCACCGAGTCAAAAGCGGTCTTGCAAGAAACAAGCGCCCCCAAAAAAGAGAACCCTGGCTGTACCCAGGCATTCACCTATCCGTTTGTGTTGGGGTTGTATAGTGGCCCCAGTTCTGGTCTTGCCAGCCTTGGCTTACTAGAGCCGGGTTACTCGCACGAAGAACATCAGCGACGTTATGACATGGAAGGTTTCCCGATGTTTCAGGGAAAACGGAGCTTCTTTAACTACCGTCGCATCGTTAGCACTCGCCGCAGTGACCCGTTTCACCAGGCACCCGTTAGAGGCGATTTGACAGTCGTTAACTGGAACCGGGGTAACGATTGGGGTGTGATGAATCCGCCGTTGATTCTGACAGATGCGGAGATCGAAGCATCAGGACAACACCAAAACTGGATGGGTGGTATGTCTACCGCTGCGCTCAGACATGCAGAAGATAATGCCTTTTTGTTTGCCTTTTGGTTGCTGGAAAAGAAGACAGAGCCAGGTTTTCCGCTGACGTATTTGCGTGGAGCCGACTCACCTCTGAAGACGGATTCGGGATTAAGTTTATTCCCTTACATACGAGAAGGGAGACGGATTGTAGGACGAGCCGCCTATGGTCAAGATCACTTTATGATGCGTGAAGGAGATGTGCGCGAAGGTCAAGTCGGGCGAGATTTTAGTGCGACCGCGATCGCCACAACTCACTATGCCCTCGACATTCACGGTTGTAGCTATCGCAACGGTGAAGAGACCCACGAAGCGAACAGCGCACCGACGAAAGAAGATGGAGTTCGTCCAACTGAAATTCCACTAGAGGCGTTGATTCCCCAAGGGGTTGATAACTTGTTGGTAGGAGGAAAGGCGATCGCGGTTAGCCACATTGTCAACGCGATGACCCGCATCCACTACAGCGAATGGAGTATTGGCACCGCAGCGGGGGCGACTGCAGGTTGGTTAACCAAAACCCCTGATCTAATTGCGGCTGATATCGTGCCCAAAAACCGGATCACCGATTTGAAAGCTTATATGGCTCAGCAACAAATTCGCACGGATTGGTGAAGCAAAGGGTTAAACGGAAAAAGGCGATCGCTCAGTCAGCAGAAAGGTTTGATTTTCTTCCGCTTTGACACTTTTGTGCTTTCAGAGTGTCTAAAAGCTTTGGTTTTGCCGATTTTACAAAAGTTTAATCCTGTCTTTCATCAGGCACGATAAACTTTTTTCATGTTAATGATTGGTTTCTGCCGATACATATGACAGAACCTTTTAGCGAGAATGAGTTCAAAGCGTAATTCAGCTCTTGAACTGTTTTTGGCTATTATTTTTTTTGGCTTTTCCTCTTTTCAAGAGTTGAACAAAACCGACTAGAAGCACAATGAACGAAACTGAAAAACGAGCCTATTGGCGAGCGAATACAACTTTAATTCGCAGTTTATTAATTGTTTGGGCGATCGTCTCAGTAGGGCTAAGTATTTTGCTCGTGCAATTCCTGAACACTATTAATTTAGGGCAGGTGCCGTTAGGTTTTTGGATGGCGCAACAAGGCTCTATTTATGTCTTTGTTGTCTTAATCTTCATCTACGCAAACCGCATGGACAAGATCGATCGCACCTACTTAAAAAACAATTCCGCTCCGCTCACACCTGAGCCAGAAAGCTCTGATTTGCCTGAGTAAATCGCTTTGCTTTTTCCCATTTTTCCAGCACATTTCAGTGGCAAAGCTACAAAATTGAATCTTATTTTTTAAGGATTGAAAATGTCAGCCGAAGCTTGGACAACTGTTTTAGTCATTCTTTCCTTCATTCTCTACATTTACATTGGTTGGCGATCGCGCGTGCGTGACACAAAAGGGTTTTTTGTTGCCGATCAGGGGGTGCCTGCTCTCGCAAACGGTGCGGCAACCGCAGCCGATTGGATGTCTGCCGCCTCGTTTATCTCAATGGCTGGGATTATTTCCTTTTTAGGGTACGACGGTTCTATCTACTTGATGGGTTGGACAGGTGGCTACGTGCTGCTGGCTCTGTTGCTGGCTCCCTACCTGCGTAAATTTGGCAAATATACAGTGCCCGATTTTGTTGGCGATCGCTACTACTCTGGCACGGCTCGCCTTGTCGCTGTGATTGCCGCAATTTTTGTCTCGCTCACCTACGTCGCTGGACAAATGCGCGGTGTGGGCATCGTTTTCAGCCGCTTTCTGCAAGTAGATATCAATACGGGCGTTGTGATCGGCATGGTGATTGTTGCCTTCTTTGCCATCCTGGGTGGCATGAAAGGCATTACCTGGACGCAGGTAGCCCAATACGGTGTGTTAATTGTGGCTTACCTGATCCCCGCGATCGCAATTTCGTTGCTGCTGACGGGCAATCCAATTCCGCAACTGAGTTTTACCTTCAGCGATATTGTGTCACGCCTCAACGGAATTCAGACCGATCTGGGTTTTCAGGCTTATACGCAGCCGTTTGCGAATAAACCCATGATCGACGTGTTGTTCTTCACAATCGCGCTGATGGTTGGTACGGCAGGCTTACCCCATATTATTGTGCGGTTCTACACCGTACCGGATGTGAAAGCGGCGCGACGCTCTGCGGGTTGGGCACTTCTATTCATTGCGATTCTCTACACTACCGCTCCAGCTCTGGCTGCCTTTGCACGCTACAACCTGATCGACAGTTTGCACAACAAAACGGTGGAACAGGTGCAACAACTCGATTGGGCTAAGAAATGGGAGAATACCAAGCTGCTGGCGTTTGATGACAAGAATGGGGATGGCCGATTTCAACTCACACCCGACAAAGCTTCCAATGAGATCACCATCGATCGCGACATTGTTGTGCTGGCCACTCCCGAAGTTGCCAAACTAGCGCCCTGGGTAATTGCCCTGGTCGCAGCGGGTGGTTTAGCGGCTGCATTGTCTACCGCGTCAGGCTTGCTGTTGGTGATCTCTAGCGCGATCGCCCACGATGTCTACTACCGCATGATTAATCCGCACGCGTCAGAGGCTAGGCGCTTGTTTGTCGGACGGGTGATGGTAGGGATTGCGATCGTCGTGGCTGGGTACTTTGGCATTAATCCTCCTGGTTTTGTGGCGGAAGTGGTTGCGCTGGCTTTTGGTCTGGCGGCTTCAAGCTTCTTCCCAGTCATCATTTTGGGTGTGTTTGACAAGCGCACTAACCGAGAAGGGGCGATCGCGGGCATGATTCTTGGCCTAGTCGTGACTACCTTTTATGTGTTTGCGGTCAAATTTGGTGGTATGGCACCCTGGTTTGGCATCTCGGCAGAAGGGTTTGGTACAGTTGGGATGATGCTCAACTTTCTGGTTACATTTATTGTTTCTCGCCTGACGCCTCCACCTCCGGCTGAAATTCAGCGGCTGGTGGATGACCTGCGTACCCCCGAACATGCCCCGGTTGCCTTGTCAGACATTGGCGAAGAACAGCTCGATTAAGAAACTCAGCCTAGTAGTCTACGGCGTAAGTTTGTTTATCCTTTACGGCTTCAGTCATTCGTCATTCGTCAGCGAATAACCAGTGACCAGTGACCAGAACGAACAGAGATGGTATACGAATTTGCGCCTCACTGTACTAGGCTGCTCTTGTTGTAACCCTCAGACCACAAAATCTGGGGGTTGCTGCATTTCGCGTTCATTACTTGTGAAGCCACAGAACTTGTTTGACGCAGCCACGAATCCCTGCGAAGATTTCACTGATTCCGCTTTGTTTCAACGTACAATAACGTCCTGACTCCGTTTATTTGACTCGCATGGACCTTCAACTGGCACAGCTATTTGTCAATGGCATTTCAATTGGCAGCATCATCGCCCTTGCCGCAGTTGGTTTAACCCTCACCTATGGCATTTTGCGGTTATCAAACTTTGCTCACGGCGACTATATGACCCTGGGGGCTTACCTCACTCTCCTAGTCAAAAGCATGACCGGACTCAACATCTGGTTATCGCTGGTGGGTGGCATTCTTTTGACGATCGCCGTGGTGCTTTTAATTGAGAAATGGGTCTGGGCACCTATGCGAACTCAACGCGCTAGTTCTACGACGCTAATTATTATCTCCATCGGGTTAGCGCTGTTTCTCCGCAATCTTATTTTGTTGATCTGGGGTGGAGAAAATCAGTCTTATGGATTGCCTGTTAGCTCAGCCTTGTCATTTGGGGGCTTGCGGATTCCTTATTACAACCTGATTGTGATGGTGATGGCGGTTGTGGCGATCGCGGCGTTGCACTACCTATTACAAAACACCCGCATTGGTAAGGCGATGCGAGCGGTTGCCGATGATGTGGATCTGGCGCGCGTCACCGGCATTGATGTGGAACGAGTCATCTTGTGGACGTGGATTATTGCCGGGGCACTCACGGCGCTGAGTGGCGGTATGCTGGGTCTGGTGCAAGCGGTGCGACCCAATATGGGCTGGTTTTTGATTTTGCCCTTGTTTGCTTCCGTGATTTTAGGTGGGATTGGCAACCCTTATGGCGCGATCGCGGGTGCATTGGTAATTGGCGTTGCCCAAGAAGTCAGCACTTACTTTTTGCGGACGGAGTACAAGTTAGCCGTTGCACTTTTGATTATGGTGCTGGTGCTACTGTTCCGGCCACAGGGCATCTTTCGCGGAACAACATAAGTCAATCTTCGTAGCCATTGAGAGGATTCCAGTTAGGGTCGATTCAGCAGATGGATCGGCCCTTAACTTTTAGTAATATGCTCAAGGCGCATCTTCTCTAACCTTGAGAAACCTAATGTCGTGTCTTGTTTGCCTTGGGTGTTGCGGCTCTCGACTCGATCACAAACTCTGGAATATCTTGCAGTTCCTTCTCCTCGAGACAATACTGCTCACAGACGAGGCTCAGCCGCTCACCCGGCACCGCAACCGCGTTGACTGAATGGGTTAGATCACCTTGAAAACACAGCAACGTGTTTGTCCTGGGGTAAATAAAACCGACTTGCTGCCTGTGGTTTCGCAAAACTAACTCGCCCCCCTGTAAGCTGTCTGGAACTTGTACATAAAGCACACTTACTAGCAACGGTGGCTCAATCGTTTTGCAGTAAGACCGCAGCGATCGATCAATATGCGGATCAACCCGCGAACCCTGCTTAAGCAACAAAGGATTTAGATAAAACGCATTACAACTTGGTTCCAACGCTTTGTCTAAGTAGGGCTTAAAGAAAGGAAATTGTCGCTCAACTTCCTCCAGGTGCGATCGCTGAAACACAACCGAAAACCCCTTTGTTCCCACAAAATCGCGATTTAGATTATTAACCGCAAAGTAGGGACACGCCAAAATTTTGCTTCGCAACTTACTGAGATAGCGAGTCGAAAAAACGTCGGGCGATTGGTTGTAATAGCTCATGCAGGAGTCGTAAGCGGGTGCGATCGCGGCTGGTATTTCAGAAGTGAATGAGTAAGAAACTACATTGTACTGTTTAGCACATCATCTTGTTGACCATTAAAAAACGCAAATGGGAATAATTTTAACTATTTGCTGCACCAAACGAAATTGAACAATCAATGGACAAGACCGCAAGCGAAATTCTGTCATACATGCTCTGCAATATCCTCTATCTCCAGATAAACAGCACTCTATCTTTAGATGTTGACAGTTCTGAGGGGGTAGTGCTACAACTCTTAGAACTGAGTAAGTCAGCTTAATTTTCGTTTTGGTTTGGGTAGCTACTACATCAATTAAGACGAAAAGCGGGGGAACCAGGCTCTTTTAGAGCATCGGGGCGTATCTTCAGCGTGATTTTCTGAAGAGGGACATCTCTCAGTCCTAGTCCGTCAGCTAACTCCGTCAGCATTTGAGAGAGGACTGTAGAGTCAGCATGCCAATTGGTAATGCTTAGCTCGTCAGTGTCTCTTTGACAGTACAGCTCGGTAACTGATAACCGTAGACACTGGAAGAATCAAGATGAGCGTGCAGATGAATCTGGCGGCAGTTTTTGCCGTCGCAACTCAGGCAACCTGGAAGGGATCGAAGGCTTTGCTTGCCAAGGAAAGTGTATTTTTACCCGCCCTGGGTTTTCTCGGCATTATTGTGCTTTGGTGGGCGATCGCCCTGCTGCGGAGCGATCTGATGCCGACTCCACCCGAAGCTTTTGTCAACAACTTAGACTTCATTCTCAATCCTTTTTATCAACGCGGGCCTGGTGATTTAGGAATTGGTTGGTTACTAATTGCGAGTCTAAGACGGGTTTTGATTGGGTTTGTACTGGGCGCTTTGGTGGCGATTCCGATTGGCTTTTTAATTGGCATGTCACGCCCGATGATGCTGGCGTTAAACCCAGTTATTCAAATCTTTAAGCCTGTGTCGCCGCTGGCCTGGTTGCCGATCGCCCTGGCAATCTTTAACCTGGCTGATCCTTCGGCTATCTTTGTTATCTTCATTACGTCTTTGTGGCCTACGATTATTAACACCGCTCTGGGTGTTTCGAGTGTTTCTCAAGACTTCATTGATGTCGCCTGTGTGCTGGAAATGCCGAAATGGCGACAGATCTACAAGATCATTTTGCCAGCTAGCCTACCCTATATTTTCACTGGCTTACGCATCAGCTTAGGCATTGCTTGGCTCGTTATCGTAGCGGTCGAGATGTTGACAGGCGGCATTGGCATTGGCTTTTTCGTTTGGGATGAGTGGAGTCGCTTAAATCTCAGTTCAGTCTTTCTAGCTGTGTTAGTCATTGGTGTCACAGGTTTGCTGTTGGATTTTGCCCTGGCTCGGTTACAGGTTCTAGTTACGCACCGCAAACCGCTCACAACCAATTAATGCTCAAGCACTGAACTGGTAACGAGATCGAGGATCTGAGTCGATAGATAGGATTGGGATACAACTTCTGGATGAGTTTGTGAGATATGTCAGGAGACTATCTGCTCAGAAGTCTGAATTGTAAAAGTGATCAGTCCTAGATGTGGAAGAACAAGCAAAAAGAAATTTAACAGACACTAAAAATTATCGCTATGAACACTAACCACTGGACACGGCGGGAGTTTTTGCTGGGTGCTGGAGCAACCGCCACAACAATGGCGCTGGCAGCCTGTAATGTGAATGCCGATCGCTCCGCTCAAGGATTAACCGAAGAAGCCCGCGCTATTCAACAAGTGATTCGCCCGGAAGAACTGGAAAAACCCGATATTACTGTAGGTTACGTGCCTGTGAATGATTGCGCTCCGTTTGCGATCGCCTGGAAAAAAGGCTTCTTTCGCAAGTATGGGCTAAACGTGCAACTCAACCGGGAAGCCAGCTGGGCAACCTCGCGGGATGGTGTCATTTTTGGCCGCTTGGATGCTGCACCCGTTGTTTCTGGAGCCGTGACCAACGCCCGCATTGGTGCAGAGGGTGCTCGCCATGCGCCGCTCTGTGCTGGGATGACGATTCACCGTCACGGTAACGCGATGACAATGAATAAAGCCATGTGGGATTTTGGCTTGCGTCCCTGGTACGAGTACAACGGCAACCTCGAAGCTTTTGGTCAGCAGTTTCGCAATTATTTTGCTAGCCAACCGCCCGAAAATCGAGTCTGGGCTGTGGTGTTGAGTTCTTCGATTTATGAATACTTTATTCGCTATATTGCGGCGGCAGCTGGGGTTGAACCCGACAAAGAATTTCGGATCATCATCATTCCACCGCCGCAAATGGTGACTAACGTGCGGATTGGCGCAATGCAGGGCTACATGGTTGCTGAACCCTGGAACACCCGTGCTATTTCAGGGAATGCTGGAGTCGGTTTTACCTTCGCGCAGGGTAAAGAAGTTTGGTTAGGACATCCGGATCGCCTGCTGGGTGTGATGGAATCCTTCATCACCAACTATCCCAAGACCTATCGATCGCTACTCAAAGCTATGATCGAAGCCTGCCAATATTGCAGCAAACCCGAAAACCGAGCAGAAGTTGCCAAACTGATTACTGATCGCTCATTTACTGGAGCCAAACCTAAAACAGGCCCTGTCGATAAATTTACCCGTCCGGCGATCGTGGGTGAGTACAACTATGGGGGATTTGACGGCAAAAACCGCACGATTGCTTCCCCAGACACAACCATCTTCTACGACATCCCCGACAACATCCCCAAAGAAGCAGGCGAACACTCTACTTTTCTCTGGCGATCGCGCAGTATCTGGTTAATGACCCAAGCAGCCCGTTGGGGGCAGATCAAAGAATTTCCTAAAAACGCCGAAGAATTAGCGGTCAAGGGTTGGCGAGCCGACATTTACCGCGAAGTTGCCACCGAAATGGGAATTGAATGTCCTAAAGATGATTTCAAGGTCGAATCACCCGACCTTTTTATTGACAAAAAAGGGTTTGACCCCAGTGATCCGGTCAGCTACCTCAATAGCTTTGAAATTGGCAGCCATCGACCCACCAAAATCTATCTAAGTTAACGCCAATCCTTCCATTTTTCATCTCTTCTGATTCCTTTTTATCTATCTACATTCTTCCATTCCCCGACCTTTTCCCTTTCATCTGGAGTAAATATGTTCAAATCAACACTTCAATCTCCTGACAACAATCCTACTCAATCTTCCGAGGCTAACTTTCTCGTGATTGAGAACCTGACTAAGGCTTATCCCGCCTCTAATGGGGGCGAGTTTGTTGTGTTAGACAATATCAACCTGACAATTAGTGCAAATGAGTACGTTTCTCTGATTGGGCATTCGGGTTGTGGTAAGTCTACCCTGCTTAAAATTGTTGCAGGGTTAGAACGGGCCACCTCTGGATTAGTGACACTCGAAGGTAAGGAGGTTCGCAAGCCGGGGTGCGATCGCATGATGGTGTTTCAGCATTACTCGCTCTTACCTTGGTTAACTGTACGCGAGAATATACGTTTAGCAGTTGATGAAGTGCTAGAAGGGCTGCCCAATTCAGAAAAGGCTCAAATTGTAAATGAACACCTGGCAATGGTTAACCTGATGGGGGCAGCCAATAAGTATCCTGATGAGATTTCAGGCGGGATGAAACAACGGGTTGGGATTGCTCGCGCATTGGCGATTCGGCCTAAAATGTTGCTGATGGATGAACCTTTTGGGGCGCTGGATGCACTGACACGCGGTAAGTTGCAGAAGCAGGTACTCGATATTTGGGAAAATCATCGACAGGCCGTGATGATGGTTACGCATGATGTGGATGAAGCGATCTATATGTCCGATCGCATTGTGATGCTAACAAATGGCCCTAACGCGCAAATTGGCGAAATTTTGGAAGTACCGTTTCCCCATCCCCGCGATCGCCAGCAGCTCCGTGAATCATCGCTCTACTTTGAGCTGCGCAATCATGCGCTAAACTTTCTTGATCGCTACTTTAGCAGTGACGATTGACGGTAACTGAGTAGGAAAAACAGGAGAGGCAAGAAAAGGAGAAGCACTTTTATCTTCTTTCCTCTCCTGGTCAAGCTTCTTTCAAAAAGTTTATATTCTATACCTAGTCAGTCGTGCAGTACTTAATGATACAAGCATTGACTATTTAAGAATTTGAATTTTACAATTACCGTAATTTATAAAAACTGGAGTTTGGACTAATTCAAAAAATACACATATTTAGGAGGGGCGCTAGCGCAGCCCTGGCGAAGCCATGCCAAAGGCTATTGCCGCAAGGCTATATGGCTGTTCGCCCTTACATATAGTGGAAAATCGCGTTTAGTCTAAAGTCCAATAAAAAATTGAATTACTACTAATACAACTGTTGTCATCTCTCTTGGGAGAGGTTTGAGGATAAAGATTGGCCTTTGGCTCTATTTGTGAGGTTGAAATCCCATGTTTTTAAAAGCAGTAGGTATAACCCAAAACTCTTTTTAGCGACGCTTTGATAGCTTACTCTGGTCTGAAAGCATCCTTTTAGGCTTTCATTCAGTGTCCTGGTTTGTCAATGTGCGATTAAAATCTACTGAGTGACAGATGCGGCGATGTCGTTTATGCAAGAGCATTTGCTCTAGATGAAGATTTGGAGCATGTGTGACGATTAGTCTACCTATACTAATCTATCGGGTGCGATCGCGAATTTCTTGCTTTTAGGTAGCAAGCCATAGTTTTACTAAACAAACTATGCTTCAATTTAATGTCAGGGAGTTATAACAAAGTTCAAATTAGTCCATTAATCTAAGACCCAATAGATGAAGTAAATCTCGAAAGGATGCGATTGCTAGGTGGCTTGAATGCATGAGAAAAGCAGAAAGAGAATATATCAAAAGTATGATTTAGAATTAAAGTGTGAGTCTCTGCTTAGAATTAATGATCATAGTTTTTAGATAAGTAAATTATATTTATCTTGGGTGTAAGTTTAACCTTGTCTAATGTTTTATTGGAAGGTATCGGTGTTTGGCAAATAGTTGTTCAAAAATACTGGCTTGAAGAGCTAAAATGCTGTCTATCATAGCTTTTAGCTCTGGAGCTGGTGTTGAATTTTTAGGCACAGGTTAAACCAGTTTTATTAAGGTAAGGTTAACTGTTAAAACTTGGCTGAGTTGAATAATGTTCCATTAGAATTTCTGAAAACTTCTGCATTTGTTTTGAACCTACTTTTGATCCAAGTAGTCTAAAAATGCAGCAGTTTGCACGATACCTTTTTGATAAGCGGCAGTAACAATAGTTTTTGCTCTAACCAACCGCACTCACTGGATCAATGACTCAACAAACGCGCGATTTGCCAGAAATAACGAGTAATCTTACTCTTTCTAAACCCTCACTTAGACTGTGGGATGCGATCGGCTTGATTGTCGGCATCGTAATTGGCGCAGGCATTTTTGAAACTCCAGCTCTTGTTGCTGCAAATGCAGGTAGCGGCTCAGTTGCCCTGTTCGTCTGGCTACTCGGTGGTGGTTTTTCACTCATCGGGGCATTGTGCTATGCCGAGTTGGCGACTGCTTATCCTCACCCTGGGGGAAATTACTTTTATTTACAACGGGCCTTTGGCGATCGCGTTGCTACTCTATTTGCCTGGGCACGGCTTGCCGTCATTCAAACCGGGTCGATCGCGCTTTTGGCCTTTGTGTTTGGCGACTATATGAGCCAGTTGTGGCGCTTGGGGTCTTTTTCTGCCTCACTTTATGCCGCTATTGCAATTCTGACTTTGACCGTCTTGCAGTGGATTGGTATTCGCCAGGGCATTAGAACTCAGAACTGGTTAGCCGTTTTACAAGTCGGGGGGCTGTTGCTTGTTTGTGTTGCAGGCTTACTCGTGGCTCGTGGTGCAGGGGCAACCCCACCGCCCGTTGTAACCGGCGATCGCAACATTGGCTCGATGCTGGTATTTGTCTTGCTCACCTACGGCGGTTGGAATGAGGCAGTCTATATCTCGGCCGAGCTGCGCAATGTCCAGCGCAATATGGCGCGATCTCTGTTTTGGAGCCTAGGTATCATCACAGGGTTGTATTTGCTTGTCAATATCGCCTATTTAAATGGGCTTGGTTTGCAAGGTATGGCATCCTCTGAGGCAGTCGCCGCCGATATGATGCGACAAGCTTTAGGCGCTCCAGGTGCAGTGTTAATCAGTGTAATCGTTGCTATAGCGACGCTTTGCTCCATTAATGCCACGATTTTCACAGGGGCACGCACAAATTACGCCCTGGGTCATGATTTCTTACCTCTTTCATTTCTAGGTAAATGGAATGATCGAGCCGCTATGCCAACCAATGCTCTATGGGTACAAACAGCCGTTGCAATTGGGTTGATTGGAATCGGTAGTCTGACCCGGCAAGGGTTTACAACAATGGTTGACTACACCGCCCCTGTGTTCTGGTTTTTCTTTCTGTTAGTTGGCATCTCCTTCTTTATCCTACGACGCAAGGATGCGGATATTGAGCGTCCGTTTCGGGTGCCGTTTTACCCAATCACGCCCATTTTGTTTTGTCTCATTTGTGGATACATGTTGTATTCCAGTCTGGTATTTACTGGCTGGGGCGCACTGCTGGGTGTTGTCGTTTTGCTGTTAGGAATTCCACTGCTGTGGCTGCATCAGCGTATGCGTCGAACTCAGTCAGCTCTCAAACAATAACTTGATCAGGAGGTTTATCATGGCATCTCGTAAGTTTAATATTTTACTGGTCAGCGTTTTAACCGCCGGAGCCGCGTCGCTAGGGTGTAATCAGGTGCAAGCCGATCGCTCAACCCCCTCTGAGCAAGTGCAAGCTGCACCCGTTGACCAACAGCAAGCTCAATCATCTCCAACGACGCAGTTACGAGAACCTGATGTTGTTTACGTACCTACGCCTCAGAACGTTGTTGATCAAATGCTGGCGATCGCCAATGTGAATGAGAAAGATGTTCTCTATGACTTGGGTAGTGGAGATGGACGTATTCCAATTACAGCGGCGCAACGATTTGGGATTCAGGCAACCGGGATCGATATTAACCCTGAGCGAATCCGGGAAGCAAATGAGAATGCGCAAAAAGCAGGTGTTACTGATCGCGTCAAGTTTCTCAACCAAGATTTGTTTACTAGCCAATTTAGTGACGCTACTGTTGTCACGCTGTATCTCCTGCCAGAACTGAACGTAAAACTTAGACCGCAGCTATTTCAACAGCTGAAACCGGGTACGCGAATCGTCTCTCATGATTTTGCAATGGGAGACTGGAAACCCGATCGCGTTGTGCAAGTCGAAGGCCCTAGCCGCACCCATACAGTCTATCTGTGGACAATCCCCGAAAAAGTACCTGCAAACTTGCAAAGTGAAACCTCTAAGTAGCCTGAAGGGGTTTTTGAAAGCGTATCCTCTGTAATACCAATTCTTCAAAACTAGGCTACAGCTGATTATCTGTAAGGGCGTTGTCTCTGATGGAGACGCTACGCGAACGCGAACCGCCCCTGCGAGGATCTGTAAATGGGATTTAGAGAATTGGTATAATCTCTTTCGCTATGACTCCAATTCTGTAAAATGATTTCTCTTTTTTGTTGAATCATTATCAGCACAATTGGTGGCTTTAGTTCCTTGATTCGATCTCTAACCGATCTCTCTTTCATCTCTGAATTGCTAGCGCAGGATTATTCCTGTACAGGAAGATGAAAATAGGAGAGGTCGGTTATTTGGTTTTTAGTGATTCAGTCAGAGCAGGGGATGATAAACGGTTGAAAGTCTTTTCTTTCTCTAGCGCAGCAGCGTCTAAGCGCAAGGAGATCAAAGCTTGCAGTGAAGACAATGCTATTTGGGGTTTATAGAGAAGGTTAAGTGTCTCGTCCTAACAATTGTAAGATTGCTTTGATTAAGTCATTGGGGCTGACAGGTTTAGAGATATGTCGTTGAAACCCGGCTGCGATCGCCTGCTGATAATCAATTTCGCCTGCATAGGCGGTTAATGCGATCGCGGGTATCTGTCTTCTCTGCTCATTGGGGAGCGATCGAATCTGACGCATCAGCATATAACCATCCATTTCAGGCATGCCAATATCACTAACCAAAATGTCAAATCGAGTTTGTAAGAGAGCCTCAATCCCTTTCGCTGCCGAACTTGCCGAAGTGACCGAGGCTCCCGATTGTTCTAGTAAGAAAACAATCAAGTCGCGAGTATCGGCATCATCATCGACAACGAGGATGTGTAGATTAGCCAGAGGGTAAACGGTTGGGAGTTTCAGAGCTGCATTTGTCACGCTTTCCCTCATGTCTGGATCTTCTTCCTTGAGTAGGGGCAGTTGCACGATGAATGTTGCTCCCCTATTCTCTCCGGGGCTTTCCACTCGAATCGTTCCCCCATGCAGTTCTACAAGGTGACGGACGATCGCCAGTCCTAACCCTAAACCGCCAAACTTGCGGGTGGTTGCGCCATCTTCCTGCCGAAAATAGTCAAATACATAGGGTAAAAAGTCAGGGGCAATTCCTTTACCCGTATCACTAACTGTAATTTGGGCATACGGGTGAAGCAGCGAAGTGGTGGCTGTTTGAGAGCTGAGAGGGTTGATCTCTTGTCCTTCTATACTTCTGCTTGTCTGTCCTTCAATTTGTCTTTCTATCTGCTCTAAACGCACTTCAACGCGACCTCCCGCTGGTGTAAACTTGACTCCATTTGAAAGTAAGTTCCACACAACTTGTTGTAATCGAGTTGAATCGCCCAGCACCAGTCCTCCCCTTGATTCCAGCCTCATCTCGAGTTGAATCGATTTTGCTTCAGCCGCTAATCGCACAGTTTCGATCGCCGCCTGCACAGTAGTGGTTAGATTCACGGGACTAACCGCCAGACTCAGCTTACCCTGCAAGATCCGAGAAACATCGAGTAAGTCTTCAATTAGCTCGGATTGCAAGCGAGCATTTCGCTCAATTGTTTCTAGAGCTTGTTGGGTCTTAGTCTCGTTGAGCTTCCCGGTTTGCAAAAGTCGCGACCAGCCAAGAATAGGGTTGAGCGGCGATCTCAACTCATGGGAAAGCACTGCCAAAAACTCATCTTTGATGCGATTGGCATTTTCAGCTTGTTCGCGGGCTGCTTGCTCACGAGCTAGTAGCTTTTCTCGCTCCTGTTGTGCCTGCTTGAGGTCGGTAATATCGGTATGCGTGCCCACCATACGAAGAGGACTGCCATCACCATCCCAAGCCACAATCTTGCCTAATGAAAGAATCCACTTCCAGCTTCCTTGTTTTGTGCGCTGTCTAAACTCGACTCGATAGGTGTCAAGCTTACCACTGACATAGTCCACATAGGCTTGATAGGTCGCAGCCATATCATCGGGGTGGAGCCGATCGCGCCATTTTTCCTGCGTCTCCTTAAACTCACTCGGCTCGTAGCCTAACATTTGGGCATACTCTGGACTGACAATTGCCTCGCCTGTTTGCACATTTAAGTCATACAGTCCTTGATGGGCAGCCACCAGTGCCAGACGCAACCGTTCTTCACTGTCTCGCAGGGCGGCTTCGGCTTGTTTGCGATCGCTGATATTGAGTGCAATTCCAGTCATGCGAATCGGTTGCCCATCAGCGTTATAAAAGGTCTGTCCAATTGCCGTTAGCCAACACAACCCTTTAGTTGGATGTTGAACGCGAAACTCGACATTTAAGTTGGTGCAGTATTCCAGGGCTTCGCGGGCTGCCCGATCGACCCGCTCGCGATCGATTTCTAAAATAGACATCAACCAGTTTTCATAGGAAGGCATAACGGATCGACGATCCAATCCATAAAGTTGATAGTATTCCTCCGACCACGTAACCTGATTACTCTCAATGTTCCAATCCCAGAGACCCGCGCCTGCCGCTTGCTGAGCCAATCGCAACTGTCCTTCACTCTCTCGCAGGGCTGCTTCTGTGCGTTTGCGATCGCTAATATCCAGCAGTGAAATCAACACGCGATCGTAGGGTTCTGCGGGAGGTGGAAAGGAAATGCTAAACCAGACATTTATATGCTCGCCTTGCAGTGTTCGCAGCACTGTCTCAGTTGCAAAACTCGTTTCTTCTCTGGCAATTGCAACAAGTTCTTCAACAAAAGCAGCTTGAGTTTCAGGGGTAAAAATTTGCTCTAGGGAATTTAACAACTCAACTTTATCTTGAGCTTTAAATAGTTGTAGCGAAGCCTGGTTAATATCGCATAAGCGTACTTTGTCGATCGCTTCCTGGACAAATTCGGGATGCTCACTGAAATACTGGCGAAAGTCCTTGATGCCTGTTGCTTTCAGCTGATCAATCGCCGCTTTTACTTCCGAAAAATCTTCTTCCCAAATTGAGACATTGACCGCCTGAAAAATGTAGCGGTATCGTTGTTCTTGAGCCGCTAAGCTGATTTCTGTTTGCTTGCGATCGCTGATATCCAGCAAAATGCCAATCGAGCGAATCGCCTCATCGTTTTGGTTGTAGGTAAACCTGCCCAGCCCTTCTATCCAGGCAAGTTGCCCATTATCTGCCCGAATCACTCGATACTCAGCTCGGTAGAGGCGGTGTTCTTGCTGAGCCTGATTCCATTCTTGCGTCACCCAATCGCGATCGTCAGGATGAACGCGGTCATACCACAACGCGACAGATGCTTCCCCAGTTGAAGTAGGCTCATAGCCTAAGACTGCGAAGTGGTAGTCAGACCAAATCGCTTTTCCAGTGATCAAATCCACATCCCAGGTCGCCATTTGCGCCCCTTCCATCGCTAGCCGCAGACGTTCTTCGCTTTGTCGCAGTGCCGCTTCGGTTTGTTTGCGAGCCGTGACATCCAGAGCTACACCGATCATGCGCACTGGCGTACCGTGATCGTCATATTGCGTCCGCCCAATCGATCGCACCCAATGCGTTGAGCCATCTGCCCAAATGATCCGCATTTCAACATCGTAAAGTGACTGCTCAGCGATCGCCCGTTCAATGGCAAGGCTGACCCAGTTGCGATCGTCGGGATGAATTGAATGGATGAATCGTTCATAATCCACAGGAACATCCAGTGGAACTCCAGTCATGATTCGAGTTCGCTCAGACCAGATGATTTGACCAGATACTAAATCATATTCCCACGTGCCGAGGTCAGCCCCTTCTAACGCAAACCGTAAGCGTTCTTCACTGCTTTGCAAGGCTTGCTCAATTTGCTTGCGATCGCTGATATCGATAAAGGCTGCAACCGCCCCTCTTACCTGACCATCGGCGTTATGCAGCGGCACCGCCTTACCGTAGAGAAATCGAACTGTGCCATCCTCAAAGACAAATTCCAGTTCATCTACAATCTCTTGCCCTAACCGAATGGCTTTTTGTAGTGGCAAATCCTGGGGTGCAAGCTCTTGTCCATTCCTGAGTTGCTTAAACGGCAGCACACAGTTGCCATCTTCGGGTGTAGCGGTAGTGACGATGCCCGGTTGAGTTCGCATCAACTGATGGGCCGTCTGGTTCGCATTGACCCGATGACATAGAGGGTCACGCGCAATCCAAATAGCGGCAGGTGTGACTTCCATTAAAGCGGCTAACTCTTCGGCTCGGCGGCGGGCGGTTGTCTCACTCGCTAACAACGCTTGCTCAGAGTGTTTGCGCTCTGTGATGTCGCTAAAGAAAACGGCAACTCCATCTTCAAGTTTGACCGCCATATTCCGGAACCAACGCAGCATTCCAGCGGCTTCATAATTTAGCTCTATATCGTGGGATTCACCGGTTTCAACAACCCTAACGTAACGCTCAAACAGATCCAGGTTGAATCGATTACTCGGTAGCACGCTGAGCAGGCTTTGTCCAATTAGCTCTGCCGCAGGGTGTTGCAAGATTTCAGCCGCTTTAGGATTAACGTAGGACCAAACAAAATCAGCGATCGCATGTGTTTCGTCGCGCACACAATCCAAAATCGTAAACCCATCAAGCGAGAGGTCTTGGCTAATGCGCAGTCGTTCTTCACTGCGGCGCAGAGCTTCTTCAGCCTGTCGGTGTTCTGTTATATCCAAGTCGGTTACACCCAGACCAATCACCGTTCCATCGGGCAGGCAAACCGGGAAGAAATTCACCAGACAATAACGCACAAAGTCATCAGGATTCGTTGCGCCAATAACCTCCTGATTTAACAAGGGGATTTGAGAATCCATCACCTGTTGGAAGATCGGTTCAACAATTGGTGCCCACTGCGGTAACACTTCTCGAAGCGTGCGATTGAGGTGATCGCTTAAAGGAATGCCGTTAATCGCGGCTAAGGCTTCATTTGCGTAGATGTAGCGAAAATCTCGATCAAAAAATGCCATTCCAATCGGAGAACTCGCAATAAACGACTTGAGAATCGTTTCACTTTGGCGGAGAGCGGCTTCAGCCTGTTTGAGCGCGTGGATATCGGTTGTTGTGCCAACCCAGCGCACGATCTTACCCCTGTCATCTTTGATTGGCACAGCCCGACCCATAAACCAACGATATTCACCATCTTTGCGGCGATAGCGAAATTCTGATTCAAATGATTCTCCTCGTTGGCGAGCGCTCTCCCACTCTGCCATCAGTCGCGGGAAGTCATCTGGATGGTTGACCTGATCAAGTCCGCCCCGATTCAGTTCTTCAATCGTTAGCCCGGTATATTCTAGCCAGCGAGCATTTACAAAATCAGCGCGACCATTCTCATCACACGCCCAGACAAAATCGGGAACTGCCTCACTCAAGGTACGGTGCGAGATCTCACTTGATCGCAGGGCGGCTTCGGTCTGCTGTCGTTCTGTAATGTCTTGAAACACTGCAACTGCTGAGGTAATGTTGCCCTGGCTGTCAAAAATAGGGGAAGAGTTAACATCAATAATGATGCGTCTACCATCGTCATAGCGAAGCTCTATCTCTTCATGGCTAATCACTTCGCCCTGTTGCAGCGATCGCATCAGCGGATATTCTTCGACCGCATATAGTCGCCCATCGGGACGATAAGCCTGAAATGGTACCAGAAGTTCTTGAGACTTCAGCTCAACGTTTAGCTCATGCTTATAACAAAGAATCTGCTTCGTCTGATCGTTGGCTAACACTAAATTGCCTGTAGCTGCATCAGCAATTAGCACTCCTTCCGGCATCTGACGTAGCACAGCCTCAAAATGGGCACGTTCTTCCGCCAGTTCTGTAAATAAGCGTTCTCGCTCTATCTGCGCTTGTTTGCGATCGGTTTCGATGCGTTTGCGCTCAGTAATATCGATGATGGAACCGATATAGCCGAGATAAGCGCCGTTTTTGTCAAACCAGGGAACAGCCGAATCAAAAACCCAACGATACTGACCATCGTGCCGCCGCAACCGATACTCAAGCTGCACCGACTCATGGTTTTGATGAGCCTGCATACATGTTTGATACACCACCACCGCGTCATCGGGGTGTAACATCGTCAGCCAACCATCACCTAATGCTTCTTCTTGTGTTTGACCCGTAAACTCATACCATGGCTGGTTAAACCAGGCTCCGGCTCCGTCGGGTGCCGAGATCCAAATCATCATCGGTAGGTGGTCACCAATCTGATGAAACGAGATCGCATTTGCGGGTGCAACAGTTTCATGGTCTAAATCTGCGACAACTGTTTCAGCATGAACAGAAGAGTTTCCCTGAGCGTTAAACACTGGGTAGCCTGTTACAAAGGCACCCTCTACCTTACCGACTGCATCCCATAAAGGTGCGTATGCCCAGGTAAAAATGCCCACTTTAATGGAATTGCTTAATTTTCCAAGTAACCCTTCATTTTCGTATCGGGCAGCCTGTCCGGTTGCAAAAGTCTGTTCTACCCGCGATCGCACCTGTCGCCAATCACGGTTGCGAGTTTGATTAATCGATTGACCCAAAGGTGCCAAAATATCACTCTGCTCAAGCAAGTCAGCGTAAGCATTGTTGTAGAACAGCAGGCGATCGCGCCCCCAGACCAAAAATGCTGGGCAACAGGCGTTTAGCAAAAGCCCCAGGGCTGTTTTAAATCGTTGCGATCGCAGCTCAGGCAAGTCGAGCAGAGGTTGTAGCGCGACGGTTTTGCTTGTAGAAAAGCCAGAGCGAAGTAATGCATCAAGCTCACCTCTTGCGACAAACACCTCCTCGGTGGCTGTCTTACTGACTTCAGTCATACGTTTTATTTACCTTTTCTACAAACAATTGTGTCGCAAGCTGCTGGTTTGAAAGTATCTACTAAAAGATAGAAAAAATCTTCTATCAGAAAGAGTATTTCAGCAGGTACACGATATTGATAGAAAAACCGAGTTGAGATAATTCCCTACTGGCTATTATTACAACCTACTCCAAATATTTTTAAACAAAAGAAAAAGAAGCCTTAAGATGCTTTTGGTTAGCTCACTTTAACTCTACAATGTGGCTCGATAAAATAAACTGTAACCTAAAATCTTTAAGTACAACTATTTTTTAGTTGCTGATCACAAAATAATCGGTTTTGTATATACAACTTCAGCTAAAGCAGTAAAAGTATAAGAAATAGGATGAAAGCCTGTGACTCTCATCCTAAACTCGTCAAGTATGAAGACGATGCTGAGCGAAGTGAACCTAGAGACCTACGGTACTTGGGCGATCGCTGCTTGAGCGGGGAACGTCGTAGGTATTCCAATCTTGAATACCATGATTTCCTAAAATCGATTCAGCAGTCTGTATATCTCGCTGGGTTCCCTCAACCATGATTAGATAATGACCATGCTCGTTGAGGCGAGTATTGTAATAGTTTGCTTGCTCCTCAGGCACACCCCAGCCAATCAATGCACCGACCAAACCGCCACCAGCTGCACCGATTCCGCTTCCTAGTAAGGTGTTTGCTAACTGAGATCTTGCACCAGTTTCAACAAGGGGTTGCCAAAGAAGGAAAAATCTGAAAGAAAGGGCGTAATCAAAATTTAACTGAACGGTTATGGAAACCATTGTTCAACACGCCCAAGGA